>Ga0209187_1000870_pt1 | contig 42805 bp, 25 predicted proteins | sample BantaG_FD_187430 | JGI IMG/M metagenome (GOLD analysis project Ga0209187, IMG submission 187430) | Marine algal microbial communities from Bantry Bay, Ireland - BantryBay_4 metaG (SPAdes) (version 2) | ecosystem: Host-associated > Algae > Red algae > Unclassified | place: Bantry Bay, Ireland...
TCATAAATTCATCAATAACACAGAAAATATCAGTAATTTGTTCTTCAGTAATCATAGGGAATAACTTCGTAATTAATTGATTGTCAACTATTAAGATACGAATATTCCCTATTTTTTACTACACAATCACATATTATTTAATATATATTTAATTGATATTCAATTATTTAACAGTCGAACTCAGGTTAATAAGTATGATTTTAATTTTAAGTGTATTCATGATTAATTTTTAAGTTTTTTAAAATCTTCTAATTGCGACAACCGAACCTAACCCTTGTCCACTACCTTCTATTTTTCCCCAAGTATAAAAAAATGGAATACCATCTTCTTCTCCTCCATAATCTACTACGTAAGCAACATTTGCTGATGACTCTGAAGAACACCAATATCTTTTCTCTGTTAATGCAACCTGACCTCTATATGGATATATTTCTATCATTTCATTCAAACTAGGTAGATACCAATCTGTAAAACCATTGTGCTGAAGTTCTGAGCAAGCCAAAAATGCTTCGGGCGATTGGCTGCAATTATTGTTATTATAATTATTAACTACATTCATCGTGTTCTCGTATCCTGATCCTACTAAAATGGATGTTGTATTGCTTATGAGGCAGCCCCACTCTTTATCTCCATTCTGAATTTCTATACCAAATTCCAAATATCGCCACCCATTGGAATATGATCCTTTATCATAGAAAACCAAACCTCCTGCTGGTCCTCCTTCTCCTATATTTGGACATGGCTCACATCGTGTACCTCCACAATCCAGGCCTTCTTCATCACCATTAAATATTTCATCTGTACAGGTTTCGCAAGAATTATCACTTTGATTCGCTAAGGGGTTATAATTATGCGCATCAGGATCTGTACATCCTTCTATTATACAATTTGTACAATTTATTCCTCCACAATCTATACCTGTCTCATCACCATTCTGAATACCATCTGAACAAGTCTCGCAAGAACCATCATCTGTATCAGCTACAGGATCATAATTATGAGCATTGGGGTCAGTACATCCCTCTACTTGACATGAGGAACAGTTCGGTCCTCCGCAGTCCACACCTGTCTCATCACCATTTTGGATACCATCCACACAGGTAGAACAAGGAATGCAATCTCCTCCACAATCTATACCCGTCTCATTACCATTCAAAACACCATCGACACAAGAGAAACAAGGCGGACACTGACCTCCGCAGTCTACGCCTACTTCTATACCGTTTCTGATGCCATCATTACATGTTGGGGCAGGATCATCTTCGCTGCAAGAGAAAAGAAATAAAGAACATACTATTGTTATAAATGCGCAGATATAATTAGAAAATTTTATCGTTTTCATTTTATTAAATTTTAAGGTTAATTATTGAGTTATGACGCGGAAGATGCCGGATACATTCACGTTTGAATTTCCATTATATACTATGCCGGAATAGTTTCCTTCTAAATAGCCAGGAACCGTAAAACTTGTTACATCGACATTGACATTCCCGTTTAAAAATTCCGGATTATTTTGAAAATGGAAAAGGGCAGGAAATGTTCCTGTAATAATTGAATTTGAAACGTCAGTTTCAAAGACTAAACACAAAGAAGTTGAAGCATCTTGAAATCCAATTTGAAATCCATAAGAATCCCAACAAGCGAAGGAACCTGAAGGGCCGTAAATAGGAATATACAATTCATCATTAGATCCATATGCTAAGGTTATAAATTCATCTAAATTATCACATACTTCAAAATCGATTAAAGTGATATCGTTTACGGGCTGGGTCGTTATAAATGTGCTAGTAGGTGATTGTTTCAATTCTTCAAAATCATACACCGTAATCTCTATATCATCAGCACAAGAAACCATAGAAAAGTCAACGGTCCCATCTGCATTTATAGGGAAAGCAGAATCGCTTATAGAAGATAACAAAACGCCATCTACAACAGGATCTCCATCGCAATTCACAAAATGCCCAGAGAAGTCAATAATTCGTGCTTCTAAACTAGCACCTATCGTAATCGAACTTGTTGCAGGATCACTAAAGGGACCTATGGTAGAAGTATAAACTTCCTTAAATTCGCATTTAGCAGCTAAGTCTCCTATAAGAATATGAAGTTGTAAGGCTTCGTCTTTAGGTATTTTGCCAAAGGCCTTCCCATTTTGGTCAGTGTAAGAAATAGCCGTTAATGGTCGTCCTGTTAAGTTTCCGCTAGTAATTGTTATTACCACCTGCGCACCTGATACAGGACTTCCATCCTCAGATAATACACATACCTCATACTCTACTACCGGGAAAGGTGCATCACAGTTCCACCAACTGAAGTGACTTACTTCTGCAATGTAATTTGTTCCCGTAAGATTTGCGGAACCCTCTTCTTCCCAGAATCCTGAGGACTCATTAAAACTCCAAATAGGAATTACAGCAGGGGCAGAACTTAACAAGTCGCTTCCTATAGGAAACACCAGCGTAGCTGTCTGACCATTGCCAATATTCAAGGGTTCTCCTGCGGGGCTTGTAAGTTCTACGACCATCATACCATAAGAGGCCAATTGTACCTGTTCATCTTCCAGAGAATAACCACTAAGGTTTCCTGGCATGAGAGACAAGGCGTTTACATCTGTAGGATCTAACCAGTAGGCTGTCACTTGAACTTCTCCAGTATATATTCCACCAGAGGCATCCACTACGCTATTGGGGAGAATGGTGACAGATGCACCACCGCTAAATCCTATAGTTCCACCTACATTATGCTGAAAACTTGCCGACGGCGGTCTTTCTATCATATAGACTGTCACACTAGAAATAGATGGTATGTTAGGAATAAAAGTCCTATAAGCATTAAAGTATCCTAGTTTTCGAACTATCATATTGGTGCCGGCACCATTCAGTTCCATTTTATCAAATTTGAAAAGACCTAAACTATTCGTAATGGCTGTCTTTCCATTGAGTTCCACAATGGCATCTGAAATAGGAGTCCCTTGTTGGTTAAGGACACGACCCACAGTTTTAGATTCCACCGGATAGTAGGCTGGTTCTAATTCTTCTATTATAGGATCATCCACACTGCATGAAGTGCAGAATAGGAGACCTAATAAAAAGAGAAATATTAAATGTTTCATTTTTCTATTGTTTAGGGTTGTTAATTGGTTCCTGAATTATGTCTTATCGTCTACAAATAAGTGTTGCTTCTGTCCGTCTGTTAATAGCATGATCTGCTTCGGTACAGTTTGTGTTATCCTTGCAATGGTTTTTCAGTCTGGTCTCTCCGTAACCTTGGGCTGTAACTCTAGAAGAACTAATGCCCCTGCTTAGGATATAACTTTTAGCAGCCTGCGCTCTCTTATCAGATAGAGAAAGATTATATGTGCTGTCGCCTCTACTGTCTGTATGTGCAGACATCTGTATCATGGAAGACGAGTGATCCTTCATATATCTGATCACCCTATCTATTTCATATTTTGATTCTGAAAGCAACTCCCACTTATCAAATTCATATTTGATGTTCAGAATAGTCCCTTGTCCACAATCAAAATTCTCTACGCCTAATTCCAGGTTCACAAATAGTGTTGTACTTCTTGTCAGGCCGACTGTCGTCGCGCTTTTCATGTCTGACAATCTGTTCTCTTTGACACCGACGATATTGTAAGAGGTGTTTTTTTCTATTTTGAAAGCAAAGGAGCCATTTCCAGTAGTGCTCTCTTGCTGGACCGAACGATTAGAATTATTAGTCAGTGAAACGGATACGCCAGGTTCGCCTGTCTTCGTTTTTTTGTTAACAGCATGTCCTTTAAGAATGAATCGTAGGTCTGAATATATTATCTTTTTGGACAATGGTAGGGTTGGGTTTAATTCATTTTCCCTCACCTTGGCTATAGATGTGTTCGTCCCATATACCATTCCAGAAATGGTATAATCTTCTGCGATTAGACTATTGAATTCTATAACACCAAACTGATTGGTTTGGCCAGTTGCTACAATTTGACCCTGATTATTTTTTAACACTACATCTGTACCTGGTATCACTTTTCGCGAAATTTCATCTTCAACTGTGACAACGATCTTATTATTTACATTTACGTTTTTGGGTTCTGTTTCTTTCGCTACCTCTTTCTCTTTTTTCGGATTCTGTTCGGAATTCAAAATATAACTTAGCCCTACATTGATGCCCAAGGAGCTATATGGGTCATTAAGATCATTCATATCTTTGGGAGCTGCAATAATATAGGGCGCTCCTAATCCAATAGCATAATTATTCTCGCTGGTCACAAAGGGTGAGTGTCCGTAAACCATGCCCATGTTCCCTCGATTATTAAGCTCATAACTACGATCTGGATGGACTGACTGCTGATTGAGATAATATGCCCCCAAATTAATCGCAAAATTACTTGTCAGTTTAATATTAATTCCTAAACCTGCTTTTACTGCAAGACTAGCTGCATCTAATCCGCTGAACATTACATGATGATCTAACTTTGTATCTGTCGGATGATCAACTGTGGTAATTAATTCTCCTCCTTTTATAAACGAATAACCTACTCTTGCAAAAAGTCTAAGTCCAAGTTTTACTCCTAAAGCCATGTTATAACGGGGTCCTAATCCAACAAAGTGTCGAGTTATCCCTTCGCTTAATTCCTCAATGGAAAAAGCATTAATCTGTAAAACATCATAAAATATTGGATTAGATAACGTAGAGCTATTACTGTTTTTAATATAATCATAGTCTATACCGATTCCAATATTTTTAAAGAAATAGTCGGCAGATAATCCAACTTTATATCCAGGCTTAACCGAATAATAAGTATAGCTGTTTTTAAAGGATGGTACATCATAACCGCCATTAAAAGAAAGTGAGAATTTAGGTACCTGGGTGCTTAAGTGTCCATCGATTGAGCTAGTGTTTTGACTCATTGTGCTGACAGAAAGAAGAGATAGAATTATAAAAATAATTGTGCGATTCATATTGGTTGTTTTAAATTTGATTGCTTATTAAGTATTTAAGTTTTTATTTATTAAGGCACCTCCCTCACGATATCCATCCCTCGGACACACTCTTCGATAAATTTTTCTCTTCTCCTTCGTGATACAGGGACCACAGATGAATCCATCATTTCTATAAGCCCTTCCTTATGATACCTCGTGATCTTATCCGTATTGATGACATGTGATTTGTGGCAGGTAAAAAACCCATATTCCTGGAGGCCTTTTCCGTAGTTACCCACATTGCAGCTGCTAATTATCGTCTCTCCATTCTCTAAAAAAACCTTGGTATAGTTCTGCATGCCTTCGCATCTGACGATATCTCTTATGTAGATAAAGTCAAAGCTTTTACTACATGGGATAATTATCTTCTGTTCTTGTGTATTCATGTACCAAATCTAAAATGATCGTAGTGCCTAAGCAATACAATAAATTATGATTATCCTTAAACCGTATAGTTAACTTTTATTTATATAAATTATTTATTATATTGATATACAGTTGTTTATAGAAATTAGTATTTATTAAAATCCTTAAGTAGTTTTTGAAAAACAATAAACTTATACAAGCGCTTTCTCTGTTCACTAAGTCTGACTGGATAGACTTTAGAAAATTTGTGTTGTTAAAGACAAGAGAAGATTCTGAGCATTTTTATCTTTTTAAACTGATTCAGTCAAATAAAACCAACCTTCCAAACAAAGAGGAACTTGTTGTTTTACGCAAGAAATATTTTGAGAGAAAAAGTGATAAAGTTTTTTCTAATATGCTCTCTCAGCTTTATCAATGGTGCGAAGACTGGATGATTATTAATCAACTGTATAAGGATAAGTATTTGCCAGACCTTATTTTACTAAAAGCACTAAACAGAAGAGGGCTTTTTAATCTCGCAGACCAAAAAGCTAAAAGTCTCGAGAAAAAAATTCTTACTTCCGAAGCATTAGATCTAGACAAGTCTTCTGCTTTAGCTGAATTGTATCACCAACAGTTCTATTCCGATAATCCTATCAAATACAAATCAGGTACTGAGTTACTCGTAAATCTACAAGCTAATTATCTAAAAAAAATAAAAGAAGAAATCCTACTCTATACTTGTGAGTTTTCTAATTGGGGACAAATGAAAAATATTTCATTTGAATCTATTAAAAAGTCCTTCTCCTCTATTATTGTTGTATGCAGTAACTCTAAAGAATCTGATCTTCTAGAAGAACTGCTTGGACTTATAGAAAAACCACAATTTGGAAAACTAGAAAACCTTAAGCATAAACTATTTAATTCTTTTATAAATCCTTCTTCAGATTTACATGTAATAGTATACATGTATTTATTAATGGGAAGTATAAAACTTTTAAATCAAGGTAAATTAGAGGATCGCCAAGTAATCTTCGACTTATTCTCTTATGGTTTTGAAAGTGGCGTACTATTAAATAGTGGTAAAATCCCTGAAGTTAGATTTAATAATATGGTGAACATACTAGCTAACATGAAGTCTGAAAAGGAAACAGAGCAGATGATAGAAAAATGGTATACATTAGTGAATGCGAAGAACCCTGAGGCTATAAGATTATTAGCTATTGCACAAAACAAAGTGTATCATAAATCATATAACGAGATTATTCCCTTGCTTAGGAACTTTGATTTTGAACTTGGTGGGAAACTTAGGGCTTTGGGGATGATGTCCATAGCATATTATGAAGAAGCTGTCTTTGATACTCTTTATAATCATTTAGAAAATTTTGAAAGAACCTTACATAGGAGCAAGTCTAAAGTTACTAAAACCTCTTTCCTCTCCTACAAAAATTTCATTCTGATTATTAAATTACTCCTTAAGAGAAAAGCAGATATAAATATTGCAGATTATAAGTATCTAATTTTTCGTCCTTGGGTCGTGGAGAAACTAAATACTCAATAAAAAGAACCCTCAACACTTTGCCGAGGGTTTCTTTGGAAGTCGGATTAAAATCCGCCATCTTCTTCGCCGATCCATTGTAGGATCCATTCCCAAATTGTCATAATTCGATTATTTAAAGTGTGAAAAAAATCATGTTGTCACACTGCTCGAATTATGTCTTGTGGCCACGAGACATAAAAGTCTCAGGTATTGTGCACAACTGCCCATAAACTTATTTTGATGCAGTTACTATAGAGATGAGATACTCAGAGGAATCTTACCCTTCGTTCTGATTTTTTTTTATTTTTAATTGAAGATGTCAGACCAAGAATTATTTACGGGATTAAAATCAGGTGACCGGAAAAGCGTCAATCAACTGTATACACAGTTTTTTCCTTCTGTAAAAAGATGGATATCTAGCAATAGCGGAAATGAAGCTGACGCTTGTGATGTCTTCCAGGATTGCTTAGAAACCATCTTGTTAAAGGTTGATACGCTTGATCATAATCTAGGTGGCTTAATTATGCTGATCTGCAAACGCAAGTGGATTGATAAGGTTAGAAAAAAAACAAGGACCACTAAAGTAATAAATGAGGAAAGTTTACGTAAAGTAGATGAGAACGTAGAAGAACAGATCACTAAATACGAAGAAGAATATTTGCGACATCAAATATTGGATGAGGCTTTTGGTAAATTAAGCGGATTATGTCAAAATCTATTGGCGTTGATTAAGCAAGGGAAAACTACAGGTGAAATCCAGGGTGAATTAAGTTTTAGTACCGCTAATACGATCTACAGAAGAAAATCTGCGTGTATGGAAAGGTGGACGGAATATGTAAAACAAGATCCACGTTATTCAAGTATATATTAATGCAAGAAGAAGAACACATAATATTTGAAAAGTATCTCTCTGGAGATTTGAATGGTTCTGAACTAGAAGCATTTGAGCAGCGCTTGGGTTCTGATGTGGAATTCAAAAATGAATTTACATTGTACAGGGATATGCAGGGATATCTTGAGGATAAAATTAGGCATGCTGATGCCTTAAAGAATATTCGCTCGGTTTCTAGTGAAAGAAGGGTTAGCATAGAGAAAGGGACGAAGGAAAAGGCAAAGCAGAAACCTAGATGGTTTTATTATGTAAGTACCGCTGCTACTGTACTAATTTTGTGTGGTATTTTAAGTTATTTTATCAAGCCTGAGAAAGCGGTGACTTATGCAGATGTTTATATGGAACCTGAATGGCCGATCAAAAGATCTGGCGATGGGAATAAGTTCTTAAGAGGCGCAGCTATACAGACTATAGAAGAAAACTATGGTGGTGCTGTCAATGTTTTAAAAAACTCAGACCTTGATGTTGATGAGCGGGATTATTGGATAGCGGAGGTGTTTGCTAAGCAGGGAGAAGCAGATAGTGTTTTGTATTATTTGCCCAACACTTTTAAGACAAATGAAAGGCGAGATAGGCAGAATTATTTAAAAGTTATTGTCTTATATAAACTGAATAGGCAAGAAGAATTAAATAAATTTATCTCTACGGTTCCTGAAAACACTAGAAAAGAATATTTGAGTATTATCAAAAGCTTAAGTCCTAATTAAACATTCTTACGTTTTTTTCTCCTCCTTAACGCAAGTCCTGCTCCACCAATACCAAAAAAGATAGCTGCAATAGTTATTGGTTTTGAGATTTTGCACTTAAGAGATTCCCTGCAAATACAATCACTACATTGCTCGATATTTCTAGAAAACGACACTAATTCATTTGAAAAGCAATAATGAAATAAGATATCACATCGATTTGGTTTAAATGAACCCATCGTATCAATAAATGTTTCTATGGGGTAGTCCGCAATAAGTCCATCATTATTACTAAAGGTTGTTGTTGGTAAAATAGGCTGGAGATTAACTGTTCCAAGATTAATATTGTTACCGTCACTGTCTTCGCAATTAATAGGAGCGCAGAATTCAAATAAAGCAATTACTGCAGGCGTAATATCTTCAGGAAAAGTGTCTAATCTTCCGTCGTAAACTATTTCTAAGTCGCGTCCATTTAGAGTAAATTCAGCATCCTTGCAACATGCGCTTCGCCCAATGTTTACCCTGACTTTGTTTATATCCCCATTCTCGACTACCACTTCAGGTAAAGTCATTCGGACTTTTACATTGTCTACAAAAGCGTCAGTACTCTCGTTGTAACAAAACACCTCATAACTAACATAACATTTGTGATTTTCTTCCCAAACACAATTTACTTTTATGTAATTAGGATCATGAAATTTGCTTGAAATAGAAACGGTATCTGTTGTAATAATTTCTTGGCGATTTTTTAAAGAAAAAACAACTGAAGTATCGAAAGATGCCGCATTAGTAATATTTGCTCGAAAGTTGAAAAACTTGTTGCGATCATCATTAACAATGGTTATGCAGTTGTTTGCAAACGATTTTTGGGACGTAGAAAGAACATCTTGATTAATATAGTTTATACCATTCTCAAATTCACTTGCTATAAAACTTACACCTTGCGGATTCGAATGACATAAACTATACTGAGTATTATTCTGTGGAATGTAACTACCGTCAATAATTATTGTGAAGTCTTTTCTGCCAACTATAGGGTTCACAGCACCAAAATAACCAGCAGTTGTGCTTAAGTTTAATCTTTTCCCCAAGGTCGATCCATCGTCTATTGTAACATCTTCTGGAGGATCGTCTTCTTCATAAATATTGGCAAGATAAAAATATTTAAACGGGGCATTGCCAGCAATGCTATATCCGCCAACAATTGTTGGGTTATAGTTTTGATCAAAACCATCATTATAAATAACATATTTACCATTATTATATATTCCAAAAAAATTATTTGCATAAACCACAGCTCGCCCATTTATAATATTTTGGCTTCTTGGATAAGATACATTATTAATATTAAAATTGTTTCCTAGTAAGTTTTGACTATAATCATTAGTAGATATTGTTCCCCCTACTTTATGGTGTCCGTCCCTTACAAGCCATTGCAGATCTTCTGTCGTTTGTGCCTGCAGAAATACAAATCCAATAATAAAGAATGCAATGTTAAATAGTTTTTTCATTTTTTCATTTTACGTAAAAAAAAAAGAATATAAGTCCAATCACAATAATTGTAGGGAGCTGCCAGTTTAAGTTTTTTTCAAATAAACTGGTCTCTTCTCCTATAAAGGTAAGTCCCGCCCAATAGTAAGGGTGCTTAGCTAAACTTCTTTCCTTGTTTAAATAAGTAAGTTTTGCATTTCGTAAGGCAGTTGGTTTATCTTCTCCCTTTTTCAAGTTTTTATAAAAGTTTGTTATTATTTCTGACGTGCTTCTATCGTCTACCTTCCATAATGATTGCACCACTGATCTAGCACCACTATTAAGAAAACTACTAGCCACACTTCTTACGCCTTCTCCTGACTGAACTTCGCCTAAGCCCGTTTCACACGCGCTTAAACAAACCAGATCCAAATTGTTCTGCATAAACAATATTTGCTGTTCTGAGAGATTGGTCAGTTCGTTATCATGATTTCTTATTGACAAATACATTTTACTACGATCTCCATATCCATGGCCTGCATAGTGAAATAGATTAGCTTCTAGAATGCTTTTAGTCAAATCTTCCATACTAACCCTTCTCTGTATAATTACATTAGGGAAAATTGAGTCTATTGCGTTTACTTCAGTTTTTGCATAGGGCAGTGTGCCAAGGTTTCTTTGCATTGCTAACTGTAATATATTTTCGTCCTCCTCGTACTCGGGAAAAAGGCAATATGTATTATATACCTTATTTTCTATCTCAGACTGCACTAATTTTCTTCTGTGTAGTTGATATGATATACAATAATCTTCGATGAAATATTTATCATTTTTTCTTAGAATATCAAAAGGTAAAAAATGTAGTGAGCCATCTGGTATTATATTTATTTTCTGTGTTCCTTTAAGTTCAAAAGGAATTAATATATCTGCAAGTATTTTTAAATTATACTCTAATTTGTCATTATTTATATTATTGATTTTATTCCTTATAATAATGATTAGTTCCTCAATTTCTTTGGTAGGAGTAACGTTAAAATATCCATCCTTAATGTCGGACAATATGTAGGTCATAGAATCCGTAACTACATATTCAATATAATTTTTAATGCTACCTTCTATGAATTGCAATTCTAAAACTTCATTTTCAATTTTTTTAATTTCTTTTTGATTGGTAACAATTTCTGATTCTACTTCTTTATCCCCTTTATAATTTTCAGAATGAAGCTCAACTAGAACGTTTTGAAGACTGTCTAGGGTAGCTTTTTTATTTTTTGATGAATTTTGTTGCAGGTATTTATTTCTTCTATTTTCTAAATATATAGAACTCTTAGATTGGTCAAAGTATTTTCTAGCCAATGTCATCGTTTGAGGAGATTTACCTAAATGTTTTTGTTTAAACATCAATGCTTGTAAGACTAATTCAACCAGTTTTTTATTAGACTGAGTAGATATGTATTTTGACCCTCTTTGTAACAGTTGTTCCTCTAAATCTTTATTAGCGTATAGAGCCAGATCGACACTTTCGATTAGGGTGTCAAGGTACTTGTTGTGTTTAGTATTTTGATATTCTTTTAGAGAGTAAGACGCTTTAGTGTAATATAATTCGTAGAAAGTATTTTCATTTGATATTTGATAGTCTGATGGTTTAGTTTTGAAATCGTGATTTGGTAATAGGCTTTGTAGTCCGCGCTCTATTTCTTTTTTCGCTCTGTCTATTTGACCAGAATCTAGATATAAATTAGCGAGACGATTATACATTTTAGCGAGCTCTCTTGACCGAGAGCTTGATAGTGCTTCTTCTGTGTTGGCTATAACAACCTTAAGAATTTCAATCGCAGAATCATAGTCTCCATTCTTTGCCGCCCAATCAGATTTTAATCTCAATAGATAATTAAACCGTTGGCTATAAGAAGGGTCTTTATCTCTTCTCATTTTTTCACAATACAGCATTGCTTCTTCAATGTGCATTTTAAATCTTACTGAATCTCTATCATCAATAGCCAATTCGACTTGATTGCTGTAGTACGCAATATGCGATTTAGAATTAGTAATCTCTAATAGTATTTTCTCTTGTAAAGAATAATACTTTTGTTCGTTTTCGTAATCAGCTTTTTCTCTGTATGCTTTTGCTAAACTTCCGTACAATCTTGATAAATTGCTATAGTCTTTCTTTTTTAATAAATGAGGAATAACAAATTTGTAAAAATAAATAGCCTGTTCAAGATCATTTTGCCTGAAATAAATATGAGCAATAGGGTTCTCTATATACCACGCATAAAATAAACTTCCATTTTTATAAACCTGAAATTCATGGGATTTTAAATAGTATTTAAGTGCCTTGGGGTAATCATTAACTTTCTTAAGGTAACTTGCTTTATTTGCAAGATTTTTACGATAGGAGAGACTATCTTTATGTGAAGCACCTCTAAATCTCCACAAGGTATCTGTCATATGTAATATCTGAGGAAGTTTCTTGTAGTTGTCTCTTTCGTATCTTCTCAGAATATTATAATATTCTACATAATCTTTTTTTTGAAGTTGACTATCAAGCAAGGTGTGTAATGTATCCATCTTCAAATCCAATAATCCCTTCTGTCCTTTCAGGCCATAAGAAAATAAAAGAAATAGGAATAAAATGCAATAGCTATTCTTTTGGGTGTTGATTGTCATTACCTTTAAAATAGAAAAAGCATCATACTTTTAGCAAAAAAAGAAAGAAATTAACAATTTACATCCAACAAAAAAACAATCGCTTTTTGACTACAGATTTAAAAACTAATCTTTAAACACCCGCTTCGTGACCATTCCATTCTCTGTTTCTATCATTAATAAGTATAAGCCTGTCTGTAGATTGCTTAAGTCTACCCTGCCTTCTGAAAGTTGTCCTATTTTAATGAGTTGGCTAGAAGTATTGTAAATCGAATAGTTCTGTCCATAATCGGAAAGACCTTGGATGCTTAAATAATTACTAACTGGATTAGGAGAAACACGTATTTCCTCTTTATACTTTTGAAAGTCTACAGTAATTACATCTGAATATTCCGTTGCCCCATTGTAATCTATTTGCATTAGTCGATAATAATTAAAGCCTTCTAAGGGATTAAAATCTTGATAATAATATTCTTGTACCTCACTGGTTGTTCCTTTCCCTGCCATAAATTCTATAGTTTGCCAGTCCCTGGCATTTCTTGATTTTTGTAGTTCGAAGCCTGAATTATTTACTTCAGATCCTGTAGACCAATATATTTGATTATAAGCACCCTGGGCTTCAGCTTTAAATTCTATAAGCTTAACAGGAAGGCTTGCCCCATTTATTGCAATATCAAAGACGATATCTCTAATAAATGTCGAGGAACTCGGAGTGCCAGTACATCTTAGATGTACGCCATCTGGATAAGGGTCAATCATTTCTGAGAGAAAATGGCAAGATGAATTGTCGATTATTAAATCTCCCGTATATTCTATACTGAAAGAATAAGTGTTACCAGCTACTACATTTTTATTACCCGTACCTATAGAAAGAACATAGATTGTAGGACTAAAAAAAGATACAATGGTATATTCTTGACTAGTCCATATTAGATTGTCAAAACCTGTACCTTCATAAAAACGAAGCACAAACCTATTGTCAGTACCGCCTGCTTGAAAATCGAGCATAATTTCTTCAAGTTCTCCAGATTCACAGGCTAAGAAACTCTGACCTCCGATAATACCGTTTTGGGTACAAATACCACTACAGCCCCCAGAGTCATAATTTGTCAAAGTACATTGTGCAGAAGTATTTTGATTTAATAGAAATACTATGCTTAAGGTTAAAAAACATTGGCCTAATAAATTGTTTGCAATTAAGACGTTTAATTTTAGAATACTTGTTTTCATAAAAATCTGATTTATAAATTTAAACTATGACAAAAATCTATAATTTTTGTGATTGATTGATAAACGGTTGTAGATCATGTAGGAACGGTTGTTTTCACAAATTAACGGTAAGTAATAAAATGTAAAATTACAGGTCTAGCACCTACGGAGGAGAATAAAATGAAAAATAAAGTGTTATGCTCCTTTAGCCTATTATGGTATCTTTATACGTCAAAATATTTCAGTAAACTTATTGTAATACCTGATTGGAAAAGTCAATTTTACGAGACAAGGATTAAGGTATTGGCCTATATTAGGGAAAACTTCCATGACTTTTTTATTTATGTTGGACGCTTATGAAAATCTATATTAACTAAATCATTAAACGATATAGAATATCTTCTCTGTCTACTTTTGCATATAAATTCTTAACGAGTAATATTATATCAGCATAAGCTTATAGACACTGTAAGTAATTTTATTCCTCGAACTGTAAGAATGATATTCATATATCGAACAAATTTAAGTGTAGATTAGTAGGGTTTATAAATAAAAAATATCATGAAAAAAATAAATATAACAGCGATTTTTATAATTGGAATATTGGGTTTTTGTCCAGCGCAAAAGTATGTTCCTGTAGACAACGCATCCGTGCTAGAAAAGCACCAGCTTATTATAGAACAAGCCTATCCTGCAGACTTTCAACAGAAAGTAGTTGAAGCGATTTACGACGTAGATGAAAATCATACTTTAATTGCTTATCGTCAAGTTGGTAATATATATACAGAGGACCTGGTGCACAATCATAATGGCGAGTCTAACATCATTGCTAACTTTACAGCGATTCCTATGGAAAAAGTACCTGCGATTGTTAAAGATGCTTATGCAAAGCTTAGTTCTGAGACAGTTAACAGATATTTCGTCGTGTCGGGTACGTATGAAGGAGGGGAATATTATTGTTTAGATACAGATTCAGAAAGGTATTATTTTTCTAGACTTGGAGTCAGACAAGATCCACCTAGATAGGATTACATTCATTATTCTAAAAGTTCAGCTTTATTCTTTATGTTTCTTAGTAAAAAATACTAGTTATAGCTAGCCATTAAAGCTTCTTTCGCGAAGTAGTAGGCTTGCTTGCGACTAATGTTTCAAAAGATAGTTATACTATATAACTATCTTTTCTAGGAAAGAATAGAGATCTTCTTTTATACTAAGGCCCAGCTTTTTCCGCAATCTAGATCTACTTACATTTATACTACTAGGAAGAACATTCATAAGTTGAGCTATTTCTCTGGTAGATAATCCTGTTCTGATATAGGTACATAACCTGAGATCATACATGGTTAGAGCAGGGAAAAGTTTCTTTAATTTTTTAATATACTCTTGGTTGAGATTATCCATCTGGATCTGAAAACTATTTTGATCTGTCGAATTATGATTTTTTAAAATCGCGGATAATTCTTTTAAATCTTTGTTACGCAAGGAACCTGCTTTTTTAAGTTCGTCAAGCTTGCTGGTTAGGGACTTTATGGTTCTATTATTTGCTTCACTAGATTTTATAGAATTTATTTTATACGTTTTTAGTTCTTTCTCTAGTTGATCTTTTTCTATTAGTAATTCTTTGTTCTTCTTTTGCCAATTCTTTCTTCTTGATTCGCTTTCTTTTATCCTTGAAATCAATTCGTTTTTAGTTATCCTGTCTTTCTCTTCTTTCAGCTTTTTCTTTTTTATTACAGCAAGTAAACTTAGTAGAAATACACCTCCTAATAACAAGTACATTAGGAAAGCAATAGAGGTTCTATAGAAAGGTGCATCGACTACAAGGCTTATTTCTTTCTTAATTATAATATTGTTGTCTGTACGTGCTTCTACTTTTATTTCATAGTCGCCTTCTTTAAGATTCAGAAGCTCTAGCTCTGTTTCGTAAGACCAGTCGCTCCATTTGTCTGAATAGTTTTTTACATAATACCTATATGTACAATTTTCCTTATGTGGAATAAGAAAAATCATTTTTACATTATGAAATTCATAGGGGATATGATCTGAAGGATTTAACGTATAACTTGAATCTTTGCTGAATACCCTTAATGCTCTCAATAATAAATTATCTGTCGATTTTTTATTTTGTACGGCATTATCATTTGATATTGCGAATCCATTATTAACAGAATAGAAACGCATAGAGTCTGAGATAAAGATTGGTTTTTGGTGCATAGCTACTTTATCTTTTACATTAGAAAACTTTGTATTTTTCAGTTCCGTTAATAGACTACTATTATTTCTATCGTATATAATCTTGCCGCGCGCTGTTACAATGGCAACATCTTTAGATTCTTTTATTAGATACAAAGGCTTCTCTTCTAGTTCCTCCTCTAGATAGATGGTTTGTTCATTTACAATATAACTATCATCTAGATTAGCACTGATTATCCCATAATTAGGAATGTGTACCCACAATTTATTATTACCATCTAACTCTAATTGTCGACAAGCGCCTTTAATAAGCTTAAGATCGTGAACATAATTATATTCATTTCCTTGTTTCTTGTAAAGTTGAATTCCATTATATGTACCTACAAGAAAGTGCACATTATCTAAGGGTAGAATATTTAAAATTCCTGAGCTACCCTCCAATTTTCTTAATTGATTATCTTCTAATACAAACAGCCCTTTATCGTGACCTACGATGACAGCATCTTTCATAAGCTTTAGATCCCATACCTGACCTTCTGAATTCTTTATGAGAGAAAAGGAAATATCCCCTACCCCGTTTTTAAGATTGTTCCATTTACTACTGTAAAGTCCTTGGTTCGTACCAAGATAGAAATCATCCCCTTGTAATAAGGCAGTCTGGCCAGTTCCAAAGTCTGTTTCCAAGTCTTTTATATACGTAAGATTTTCTTCTAAGTGTATTGATGCAACTCCATAGTCCATACTTGCCCATAATACTCCGACTTTGCTATAGTAAATATCTAAGATGGTGTTATTCGCTAGTCCTTTCTTTTTATTGATATGCTGAACAATTTTACCTCCCTTATCCATAATATAGATACCATTCAGTATCGTACCAAAAGCAAAATAATTCTTACCTATATTGCTAAAACAGAAAACCTGATCTCTAGATAAATACTTATTGACTTCTCCTTGCCATGGTTCTAAGCTACCGTCCTCTTCTATGAAAATACCCTGTGACTGAGTGACAACTATTAGTTTATCGCCTATCTGAGAAATACCTTTTATTCTAATATTTTTGTTGGTTGGGTATTTTATTTTTAACGCTAGAGAGATGCCATCAAAATTGTAAATACCTAATTGTTCGTCAGCGAAGTAGATCTTGTTTCCAACAGCGTAACTTCCATAAAACTTAGTAGGTGCAGAAATCTTTGTAAGATGATTATCCTGGTCAATATATATATTATCAAAAGATACATACACTCTTAATCCATTTATGATATGCACATTCCAGAACTCTTCCGTTATTTTACCAGCATTTTCTTTAAATGGATAGAGAGATGTGTAATCCAGCTGAAAGTTTTCACCTCTATTCCAAGTTCCGAAATCAAGGTCAGAACCACTTAAGATTGTGCTATCTGATACTATATAAATCGATCTTGTCGAACCTTTACTTCCTTCATATTTTTTCCATATGGATCCATCATATTCTAATACTCCATTATCAGATGCGAAGTACAAAACACCTTCTTCCGAAGAGCCTATGTCCCAGATCTTAGCTGTAGTACCATATTCCTGAGGTGTATAATTTTGGATACGAGGCACACCCCTTTCTGGTAGGTTTTGACCCCAAGAAGTTCCTAGAGTAGAAAAGCATATGATATAAGTGAAAAGTATTTTCAATAGGTAATTATCAGATTTTGAAAGTTATATCTTATGTACTATTTATAATGAAAGTTTAGTGTGGTAAAATAAATAAAACCGCTCAAACATGAGCGGTTTTATTTTTAATTGATCTATTTATTGTTAAGATGCCTAATTAAATATATTGCAGCGCTGCAATACAATATAATCTGACAATCTATATCATTTCTAATATACCATTATCTTAGATACCTGCTCTTTTCCATCTTCTTTTACAAGTTTCAGCAGATAGGTACCTGCAGCTATTCTATTTAGCTTGATTTGATTTCCTGAAGTAGTCTGTAAAATTTGTCCTTGTAATGATATAATCGATATATTACTCATCTCCTCTGATAAGTTAAGAACCTCTCCTTGACTTACTGGATTAGGAAATACTTTTGCTCGATTCTCATCTGTTATATCATTTGTAGAGGTACTCATTCTAGAGAAGTAGACATTATCAACAAACAACGTCCCTGTACCGAAAGGCTCACTAGATAAAATATACTGATTTAGATCAGAGAAAGCTGTCATACCTGCATCAGAAAAATCAGACAATGGAATTCTAAGGCTCATCCATTCATTCTGCGTTACAGGTATAGAAAGTTCTGCTTCTGTATCTCCATTAGCTCCTTCGAAACCATCACCTAAAAAATCTACTAGTTTGACATTTAGGATATTCATGTTAGGTGACCAAACATCCATATTGATAAACATCATTTCTGATGCATCCACCGGCGAACTTGTAGATTCTATTCCGTTAAATCCTAGAGAGGTATATAGCTTAGTAGGATTTCCATCCACCATTACATCTTCAAAAGAGGCATCACTCCATTCTGTGTTCCATGTATCAACATTGACATCAGTATAACTATCACTGAAAAGAGAAATTACATCTGATTCAGCATCTGTTGGGTCAGGAGCAGAGGTCATAGGAGTAGCAATTACAATTTTAGAAAAGTAGACATTATCTAGATATAATGTTCCTGAACCAAATGGTTGGCTCCCTATAATAAATTGATTTATATCAGCTAGGGACGTCATTCCATTATTTGTAAAATCAGAGAGTGGAATCTGTACACTCATCCATTCTCCCTGTGTAACTGGAACAGAAATTTCTGCTTCTGTATCTCCGTTGGCTCCTTCGAAACCATCACCTAGAAAATCAACAAGTTTTACATTAAGTACTTCCATATCTGGAGACCAAACACTCATATTAAGAATGGTCATTTCTGATGCATCTACTGGAGTTGTAGTCGTTTCTATACCATTAAATCCTAGAGATGTATATAATTTTGTAGGGTTACCATCTACGTCTATATCCTCAAAAGTTGCATCACTCCATTCCGTATTCCAAGTGTCAACAGATACGTCAGTATAACTATCACTAAAAAGTGATATAACGTTCTCTTCATCATCGGTAGGATCTGGTGCTCCTGAGAAAGGCGCTTCAAATGAGAAGTTAAGTACATAATTTTGTACTACAGTACCATCAGCTGAAGTTACGCTTACCTCAGCAGTACCTGGAACCGCAGTGGCCTGAGTAATTCCAACGGATGCATCTGGTACAGCAGGAGTAGCTGATACGACTGGTATGTCGGTTGTTGTTACTGGTAGATTAATATTGTACTCTAATTGTCCTGCAGAGAAACCTGGTACTGTCACCCCATCTACTTGCAGATCACTAAGCGTAGCATCAGCTTCGATATCTACAGCTTCTCTCCAGAAATATATATTGTCTACATATATATCAAATGGATTCGTATTTGCACTACCATCACTATTAAACTGTCCATCGAATTTCATCTGTATAATAGAATTCCAAGACATGTCTGCGAAATCAGATTTTGGAAGATCTACGCTGTTCCATGATCCTGGAACAATAGGTACTTCCACAAGAATTTCTGACGCTCCGACACCACTGTCATCTATAGGAGAAACCTTTACAATCCTATCTGTTCCTAGCGGAACCCAAATATCCACATGGAGGTTTTCCATTGATGCAGCATTGATAGGTGTAGCCGCAAAGTCAGTTCCCTGATAGTTAAAGTTAGGGTAAGCTAAAATGGTATTTCCTGTTCCTGGATCAAAATCAGGATTTACTAATGTATGTCCAGATTGTCCCCAGTTAGGATCATAGTTTATTCCTGCAATAGTTGAATAAGCATCTCCGTATATGCCTAATACATCACCTGTTTCTCTAACGGGTGGTTCGGAAGCATTATCGGCAGGCTGTGCATATATACCAAAAACACATGCGATGGTAAAAAGTAAAGTGTAAATAATTTTCATAATTTATAGATTTAGTATTTTAAAATAGTATAATATTCAATATAGATTCTTTTATTTAAATTGTTACTTGACTGTATCGTTCTTGCATAACTAGTTTTGGCATACGATCAGAACGAAATAATCCCCAGTGTTTTTCTGGTTCTAGAGGTTCTGGAGATCCTTTCCACTTTTCGTCAAAGGCTTCAAAAACAAAGGTCAGAATATTTTCTTCATTGACCCAGTCCATTAACTGCTCGTAATATATCTTCTGGTTTTCTTCATTGACATTTTCTGGATTAATCCCACGGCCATTAGAATTAGTAGACCATCCTGCTTCTGTAATAATTACAGGAATATCTGGATATAGATTAGCTATGCTATAGTAATTATCTTTTGTGTACTGGAGGGATTCATGTATATGCTTGTATTCCCACACTGGGTAGGTGTGCACAGAAATGAAGTCTACCTCTCTTACTAGCGGCTTTAGTTTATCTAACCATGGCACAAAATTTTCACAATAGGAAACAGGCTGTATCGTATTTTGCTTAGTTTCTTTTACATATCCTATAACACTATCTACCGATACACTATGATCTGTCCAGTCTACGCAGGCTTCATTACCCACGGATAGGGCGCAAATGATTTCTGGATATGAATTAGCCCAAAGGATCAGTTTCTTAATATTTTTCTTGTTCGCTTCTATATTTTCTATAAGTTGTTTTTCTGAGTAGACACCTCCTCCCCATGGGCAGGCATGGTTATTCATTTCTGCTACGATGTAAGCACCTAGCATAACTTTCAGATCCAGATTTTCTTTTGTGATAACCTCTAGTACTCGTTGGCTATGAAGATCACAATCATATAGTCGCAGGTACTTCCAGTTAATACTTAGCAATATTAGATCTTCTTTTATCTCCTCATAAGATGGGTAGCGACTTCCTGGACGCTGACCATCTCGGAAGCCAGAGTAACAGATTGCATTACCATGAGGTATATTTAATTTGTCAAATGTATTCATTTTCAAACCTTAAGTTTTTCGTTTTTATCCCAGATTCCCCAGTATGCGCCAACTTCTCCTTCCGCGCTTACTTTCCAAGATTCGTCAAAACAAGAAAAGTAAAACATTTCTATTTCTTCATCCGCTGTCCAGAGTTGTGAATTAATAAAGTATTTCATAGCGGCCTCTTTAGAAGGGTGAGAATCCTTTAGTGATTCACCCTGACTTGGCCAACCCGTTTCTGTTATAATCACCTTTTTTCCTGCACCAGCACCTTTCGCTTGGTAATACATCTGCTGCATATGTTCTAGAGAATACTCGTAAGGACATCCTTCCCAAAAGGGATAGCAGTTACATAATATAACATCACAGATCTCTGTTATGTTCGGATGGTCCGTAAACTCATAATAGGCATCGACATATCCCATAGGTATTTCTGGAATAGCTTTTTTTACACGCTGTAGATATTTAAGTAATTCATCTACCGTCATATCTTTTCTATACAACACTTCATTACCTACAGCAGCAATGTCTACTAAATCATCATTAGCTAAATCTAATAACCCTTTTATTTCTTTTTCATTAATTTCTGGATCATCTCCTAGCCAGGCACCTACCAGGGTTTTTATACCCATCTCTTTAGCAACTTTTGCAATAAGCTCATTACCCTCAGTACAAGAAAATGTTCTTACCCATTCTGTATAGGGCGCGATAATTTCCATTCTTTTCCTGACATCTTTTTCTGATATAATATCGCCTGGTTTCTGTCCTTCTCCATACAGGCTGAAGCACATACCGTGTACTTTATTATACAACACCTCTAGAAACAAATTTTTGATATGTTCATCTGTATGGATTTCTAGATCAAAGTCATTTTCTAGATGTATTTTTTTTCTAGTGGTGTTAGACCACAGGTAGTTTTCTCCTCTAAATGACATACGATATTAGAATTTAAGTTTTTCATTTTTGTTCCATATTCCCCATCTTGATCCGACATCACCTTCTTGGTGTATTTTCCACGATTCGTCGAAGGAAGAAAAATAGTATAATTTTATCTCTTCTCTTTTTGCCCATTCCAGAGCGTTCACAAAATATTTCATTGCGTTGACATCAGAAGGTATTGCTTGGTTAGTATTGCCTCCTTGATTAGGCCAACCTGTTTCTGTAATTATTATTTCTTTTCCTTGAGCGATATTTTTAGTTTGTGTATACATCTGTTGTAAATAGTACGTTGCGTGTTCTATCTGTACACCTTCCCAGAATGGATAACAATTTATCAATATAAGATCACAAGTCTCCACCAACTGAGGCCTATCTATAAACTGATAATAAGCATCTACATAAGAGACTGGAATATTTGGCAGTGCTTTTTTTACAGTTTCTAAATAATCGATAATCTCCTTTTCCGAAACATCATTTCTCATCAGTGCTTCGTTACCGACTACAGCAATGTCAACTAAACCCTTCTTTCCTAAGGCTATAAGAGCTTGTATTTCTTTTTCGTTTTGTGCCTTGTTTTTTCCTATCCATGCGCCTACCATAGTTTTTAGATTATGAGTATTTGCAATCTTAGGTATCAACTCATTTCCAAGGGTGCAGGAAAAGGATCTTACCCATGAGGTATAGGGCTTGATAACTTCCATACGCTGGATAATTTGTTTTTCTGTCAAGGTGTCTCCAACTGTTTGGCCTTCTTGGTATGGACTGAAACAAATGCCATGCATTCCTTGATCCAGTTTTCTATAGAAGAGAGCTTGTATATCTGAATGACTTTTATTTGCAAAACTGATACCGGCAGCGGCGGCTAATTTAGGATCTATCTTTATTAGCTCATTCAGCTTACCTGACTGATAATATAAGTTTAGTTTTCCTTGCTTCTTTTTTGCATCTAAAGCTGTTCGTATTTCATTTGCCTTCTCTTCGGAGATATCATAATCCCACATGATCGCCATAGCAATCAAAGTTCCGATGGCTGGAAAAAAGCAAAAGAAAGCATGTAAGTTGTCTACTGCTCCTTGTTGATCCACGGTAGCAAGACCTGGATCAAAACCAACTACTGAAATGATTAATCCACTCAGTCCACCGGCAAAGGCAAAACCGACTTTTACCATCCACCAGTATATCGCTCCAAAAACGCCTTCTCTTCTCAGTCCAGTATTTAATTCATCTATGTCTAGTACATCAGCAGTCATCGACATCATGATGGTAAATAGACTTCCTATCCCAAAAGAAAAGAAAGGTAATGCAATAATGTACATCCATGGTTTGCCCGGTATAAATAGAAACCAGAGTAATATGTAACCTATCAAAGAGATGCCTTGAGCAACTAGAAAGGCATTCTTTTTACCCCATATTTTTGACATATAAGTCACTATAGGAATTACTAAGAAAGTGGTACCTAAGGCCCCTAAACAACCAAATAAAGTGACCCATATTCCAGATGCTGCTGCATCACCATTAAATAACTTAAAGACGATTACAAAAAACGTTAGTGATGCTACCGTATTAAAAGCATTAAAGATAAAGAAGGTGGAGATGCATAATTTTCTAAAAGGCTTTAGCTTAAATGCTTCTACAAAGCCATACAAAATTTTGCTTAGGCTAGCGGTAATATTACTAGCGTTTAAGGGTTCGTAATTTTCATCTGCAGTAGATTTACTTTTGATAAATAAAGCAGGTACTATAGCACAAATGGCGCAGGGTATTGCTACCCAAACAGCAAGTTGTCTTACCGCCTCATCTGCTGATGGAAACCAACTAGGATCATACATAATAACCCAAAACCAAGGAGCTATTACCCAAGCCCATTGACCGATCCACTGAGCTATGGCCATAATATTAGTTCGCTCATGAAAATCGTCTGTCATCTCATAACCCATCGCCACATAAGGAACACTAAATATGGTCAGGCCAAAATAAAATACAAGAGACCATCCCATAAAATACCAAAAGTTAAAATCTACAGAATTCTCTTTAAACAACTGCCACATAAATATATAGGCAAATCCCATTATCAGTCCACCTATAAGTACATACTGCCGTCTACGTCCCCATCTCGATCTCGTGTTATCTGAGATAAATCCCATAATAGGATCTGTAATAGAATCAAAAATTCTAGGAACAAAAAAAAGTAAGCCCCACTGTACACCAGAAAATCCTAAGTCCTTTATAAGTACAACCATAAAAATACCCAGAATAGCAGGAAACATCTGATTAGCAAACATACCTATTCCGAAAGCAACTTTTTGTCCTAAGGGGACTTTGTTGGTGGTTGTAGACATTATCGATTATTTTTATTTGACTCCATTTTCTAGGTATTCTTTTATTTAAAGACGCTATCTAAGTTGTTCTGTTTCTAGATAGATTTCTATTAGAGTTATATCTCCAGATCTCTGAAATACTTTCGTACTCATATCAGTATTTAGCGTAAGGGTAGCTTGTTCTGTAGACGTTTCATCAGTAAGTGTTACTTTCATTTTCTTCCTCTTACTTATTCTATAGATTATCGGTATCTGGCAATAGGTAAATGCTATACTTCCTGAATCTAGAGCCAGTTTCTTTTTCTTATTATGAACATCTAGGTAGTGGAATTTTTTTTCAGTTTGTGAAAATTCCTCTTTTCTAAGGAGGTATGGGTCAAAGCTCAGACTACCGTCTGAAACAAATACGCCTAGTTCTCCAAATCTACTAAGGATATCTTCCTTAACCTGTCCTGTCATACCTGGCTGCTGTGCACCCTTGCCTGCAGGTGTGTGTGAGTATGGATCTGTTGGAAAGGCACCATAGAGTGTAGGAGATTTATGTACGCCTATGCCTTCATTAATCTCATAAAAATGCTCAAGTAATTTTCCTACTATAACGGGGTCCTCCTCTTCTTCTATAGCCCGTAGGCAACACTCTTGTACAGCTAACAATAACTTAGATACCATGTGCCAGTAGATAGATCCTAGCCCCTCGTATCCATAGAAGGTTCCTGATCTTCCTGTAAATTCCTTATGGTTAAAAACAGTTTCGAAAACTTCTAATATTTTACTAGATTCATTTTCTACAAGCTCACTATATTCTGCATCTTTTCCTAACTCTTCTAGTGCAACGGCTAGGTCTTTTGCGTTTCTAAAATTACTGTTGAAATGATAGACTCCATTGACATCTTGTACAATAAGATCTTTATTTTTATGCTTCTGCAAAGCTTGTACAAGAGCAGATGAATCTAGTAATGGAGCAGGTATAATATTCTTTTCTAAGAAACCTGGTAATTTCTTATTAGGATATAATATATAGCTGTACTGATCTGGCCTGAACAATGCACTTTCCTTAAGAGCATCCAGAACCTGCAGTGCCCCCTCTGATGATAAATATCCAGAACTCAAAACGGCAACCTGACCTTCTAACATCTCGCTTAGATATTCGACACTAAAGCTGTTATCGTGCATGGTAAGAAGATTGTAGGCATGGAACAAATTATCTGCCCTCTTGTTGACCGATATCGTCTGATCTATATGTTGTAATATGTTTTCTAAGAATAGCCCCACATCAGAAAGCTGTACTGCTGATCGCTCACCACTAAAAGATTCATCGTATATATTATTTCTAAAAATAGATGCTGCGGTACCTAGCTTATCAACAACTTGCTTCCTTTCTTTATCGGTTACTTTTCTTGTAGATAAGTTTTCATTAGACTTTATAGTATCTTTTATATCCGTATAAAATGCTAAAAGTTCATTAGAAATCTCTACGCTATTTGTATCAGATTCATTTATCAGTTTATGGAAGAAATGTAGAAATCGTCTAAGGTAACAGAGTGTGACCATAGACACTCCATTGCCAACTAAAGCATTGTTGGCATCATTCCATTCTGGTCGCTGGGTATTCATCCAGATACCTCCCTCGGGAATATAATTAGATATTTTAGCAAGGGTAGTCGCTAGTATTTTTTCTAAGAAATTGACATGATAGATATCTCCTTTTCTACTCTTAAGGAGTGCGCCATCACCGCCTTCTTCTGTTCTATTTTTTCTAAGCATCGCATCTTTAGCTTCATCGAAAGCTATCGTATCTTTCGGGTCTTCTACGATCTCCTTATACGATTTGATCCGATACGGTACGTTAGCGTATACAAACAGGTCTTGGTCTAAATAATGCTTAAGTTTTCCTGGTGTATGTTTTTCTATAAACTCTAAGAACTTTAGCAAATATATGATCTGATGATCTCCCCAGTATCCTATATAAGACCAAGGATCATCTGGTTCTATTGTCTCCCAATCAAAACCACTTTTCGTAACTCTATATGGATTGTAACCATCAAAGGTAGAAGCATTCAAAAATCTAAATATCATCCCATCTATAAAACCCGGAAAAGAATGTACCATCGCTTCCCAGTTCTGAAAGATATCTCTCCAGTTTCCTTCGTAGTCTAGTATTTTAGATCCGTCTTTTTCGTTGATGGTATTAATAGAAAACTTATTCCAAGGTCTACTCGGATCACCATGTCTCCTACTGAATTTTATGGGTAGGTATTCCGTTAGTAATCTTATAAGTATAGGATCCTGTTCTGTACTAAGTTTTTCTTTCAGAACAGTTAAGCTGAAAATCACAGGAAGGTCTTGTATAAATATCTTGTTGTTAGCTATTACTTTTTTATTAGCAGAAGAAAGGTACTGAACTACATCTGATTTCTCAATCGCATACCCATTATCAAAAACACCTCCCCTCATAATATTGAAGAGGACGTTAGCAAAATGACGTGTATCTCCAAAGGTATCCTGCGTACATTGTAACGCATCGGATGAAGCGTTAAGAGAGATCAGGTTTTCCGTCCCTTGGCTTATATCCGCTATTATTTTTTTTAGAATATTCTTATCCGACAACACTTCATCTATCAGATTAGCTAGAGTCGAGTGCGTCTGATTTACATCACAAACGATATACCATTCCTTGAAACTATTACTTTCTACTACTACTTTTTCGTGAACGAAGTAAGCACCTCTTTCACCTTTGACATCGGTCTCCTCTATTATGGTTTCTTGATTTCTAAATTTATGTAATTGTCGAGAAGAAAGAAGATATCTCGGAGCATCTAGACCCGTAGACCATACTGTATTTGCTTTGAGTGCTTCGCTAGGTTCTGCTTTGTCTACTATGATGGCACTTAGAGCGAATATACCTACAGAAGACTTTTTATGTAGTTCACTTCTCTTGTATGCATCAACTAGATTACTCGTAGAACTTTGTAGTCCCCCTGGTACACCTGCGGGTAAAATATTCTGAATTCCATCTAGAAAAATAATAGATAATTTTTTACTAGAATTATTAACGATTCTAGACTTTCTTACAAAGCCATACGTCTTGCTTGAGCACCATTCATAACGATAAGATATTTGTAGATCATGATTTATTTCCTCAAATAATACGCTGTTTCCATACTGGTTCTTGTATAGGTTCCTAGTGGTATTATACTTATCTATATTCCTAATCGAGAAAGGCTCCCAGAGATGTATCTGCTCATTAACATCTATCTGAAGTATGGTTTTACTTCCAGTAAACTCGGTAGACTCTGTAATCTTATCATCAGTATAATACGGGAAGAATGCATAGTCAGCATTATTTCTACCTGCAGTCAATCCCCCATTGCTAGAAATAAACATCCAGTGATTCGTATCACTAGTGATACTCATGAAAAATGGACGCATCCTATCTACATTACTAATCTTGTAATAGATTTTCTCATCTATTGCTACCTCTTCAATGCTTACTGTATCTATTACTTTTGTCAAGTCTAAATATTTTGATTAATTGCTTTTTTTCTATTTAGTACAGAAATTTTTTCTGCAAATTAAAACTTCTTATATGTAATGAAGATTAATTGTATACCCTTACATAGTCTATAATCATCTTCTGATCGAACGGAGTTTGGCTTGTAGGGAATCCAACATAGTTTCCACCCACAGCAACATTAAGCAACAAAAAGAACTCCGTGTTATATACCCATTCTCCAGGTAGATCTTCTGGCGTAATTCTCTTATAGAGAAAGTCATCTACAAAGAACTCTATAAAATCCTCCCCCCACTCCACAGCGAACACATGGAACGCTGCATCAAATCGTGAATCGGGTAATCCATAACTACCTCCTATTGCACCGCCTGCAGAATATCCTGGACCATGTACAGTACCATTAATAATATTAGGCTGTTGTCCTCTTAATTCCATAATGTCTATTTCTCCACATTGTGGCCAATTAACTTCTGTAATATTAGAACCTACTAACCAGAAAGCTGGCCATAGTCCTGGACCAAAAGGCGTTTTTAGTCTTGCCTCGAATCTTCCATATTTCTGATCAAATAAGCCTTGTGTTTTTATCCTTGCTGATGTAAATGGCGCTCCAGAAAATGACTCTCTTTTAGCGGTAATAACCAGATTACCCACTCCATCCATAGAGACATTTTCTGGCCTATCGGTGTAGGTTTGTAATTCTTGATTACCCCATCCGTTATCTCCTCTTCCTATATCATAAGTCCACTTGCTAGCATCTATTAACTGACCGGCTTCTCCATCGAACTCATCACTCCATGACAAAGACCAAGATCGTTCTTCTAATTTTTGTGTTTCGTCTACAGAACAAGCACTGACCATTAATAACAATACTGTAATATGCGTTATATAATAAATTAGCCTTGTGTTATTATTTTTCATTTTGTTTTTCATTCTTGTACGTTAAACTTTAGTTATGGAAATATAAGTTGTCGACAAATATGGTAGTTGCCCCTACGGGCTGACCTACTAAGATATACTGCGCAATATTCGCCCTTGTTGTCAAACCTGTAAAATCACTTAATGGTATATCATAGCTTACCCATCCACTTTGTGTGGGGCTAGAAAAATCTATTTGGTGTTCCACATCATCGCCACCGTCGAAGGCACCGTCTGGTCCAAAATCTACTAGCTTGACAGAAAAAGAAGTAAAATCTTTAGACCATACATCTATATGGAAATGCGTCATACCTGTAGCATCTATCTGAGTCATTACAGTTTCTATGCCCACAAAATCCAGCTTAGAATATTTCTTTGTCGCATTTCCAGCAATATTGACATCTTCAAAATCTGCAGATGACCATTCTGTTTTCCACGTGTCTACAGGTACGTCACTATAAACTTCCGAAAACAAGGAGATCACATTGGCATCCGGCAAAGTAGGTGCAGGTGCGGCTACGGTAGGATCGTCACCGCCTACAATACCCTGCTTATAAAAGAAAATATTATCGAGATAGATCGTGCCATTACCATCGAACTTCATCTGTATGATATCTGCCAGATCCACACCACTAAATTCTGTAAGTGCGATATCTAGGCTTCCCCATCCACTCGTAGGAACAGGCATACTATATGCAGTTTCTTCTGGTCCGGTACTGATCAGAAAAGTATTCAGCAGACTAGAGTTATCCGTCCAATAATCTATATGTAAAAATTCCATTTCACTAATGTCTTGACTAGACCCAAATTCTATGCCTTGATAATCTAAGCCGCTATACTTAAGCGTATTATTCCCCTGAATCGATTCTTCTGTAACGACATTACCTTGACCCCAATCTGGATTAAGATTTGTTCCGCCTATATTCATATAACTATCGCTAAATACAGAGATAACATCAGCTGGATTCTGAGAGGGCGTAGGAGCAGATACTTGTGGTCCCATAGGTCCTCCTGTGGTTTCTCCTCGGTAGAAATACATGTTATCTACAAAAACGTTAGGGATTTCTCCAGATAAGACTATCTGTGCAAGATTCATTTCTCCCGTAAGCCCTACAAAATCTGTCAATGGAATATCTAGACTCACCCACGATTCCGAAACAAGCGCTGGACTTGTAAAACTGAGTTCATGTGAAGAATTATCATTTCCTTCAAATGAATTATCAGGCCCTAGGTCTACCAATAGTACTTTAAAAGAATTAGGAGGAGAAGTATTATTAGGCGTCCAAATATCTATATGAAAGTGAGTCATCGTAGAAATATCTATGGTCGGAGAAGTAAACTGTATGCCTACAAAATTAAGCATAGAATATCTTATTATATCATCTCCACTAATCTGTAGTTCTTCTGACTGTGTCGTAGAAAATTCCCAGAAACCATTATAAAAATCTACAAGAATATCATTGTAAGGATTACTAAATACAGATATAACATCTTCAGGAGCTTTGTCTGGAGTAGGTGCTGGAATCAGAGGCATCACAGGCGTTCCTGAAGATTGTATCGTTAATGATCCGTCAGACATATTTTCACCTATTGATGCTGTAATGACTGCGTCCCCTGCATTCAGAATTGTGATCGTTCCCTGATCATTGACATCAGCAATGGCCGTATCGGAAGAAGTAAAAGTGAAGTATGCTGGAGCAGTGGCAACAGCTTGACTCGTTCCATTTGGTAAACTAAAATTTGTTACCCCCTCTATCGCAAATATAGCACCTGTTTCTCCTTGTACAACTACATCATTTCCGCCATAAATATTAGAATCCGTGTAGAGTAGCGTACCTACATTTTCGAACTGTACCTCATCAAACCAAATTGTATATCCTCTATCTTCTTCTGGACCTTCAGAATAGAAAAACATCCCTCGTTCGTCCGTCAGTTTAGAAGCATCTGGTATAGGTATATAAAACTTTCTCCAGTTCGTATTGACCGGAATACCTTGTAAAGTAGCGGTATGTCTATTCTCTCCGAGATCATTACCTATTCCTACCACATCTATGTTAGCTGCCTTACTCGCTTTCGCCCAAAAGGTGAGTGCGTTATAACCTGTGAGATCTCTTCCTACTTCTGTAAAATAGACGCCACCAGCGTATGCCCCTTTGGGGTCTTCAAAATCTGGAACTGATATACGCATGGAAGATGTACCAGCATATTTTACCTCTGTATCCACATCGAATGCAGTGACATCAGATCCGCCGAATGCAGCATAATTGAGCCCAGCACTGAAGCCATCTATATATACTGCACCTGTCGTATCATTCGTTGCTAATTCTAGCCCATCTAAGTCTCTTTCACAGCTCACAAAGCAGGATACTAGGATGATAAGTAGATATAGTGTATTGTTATTTTTCATGATCTTTTTCATAGTAAAAAGCTTAGAACATTTTATTTAAATATATTAAGTCTAACGTAGGTTCTTATCTCCCATTCATTTCCATTATCAAATCCTATAGCGGTAGGATCTGGTACTAGTTCCCCTGCTGGATTTATAGATTGAGTAGGATTATACCTAGGAGAAAACTGATCTAGTGTTCTGAAAATTCCCTGAACACCTATGTTGGTATTGGGCAGGTCAAACCAATTAGCTTTTCCTAAGGAGGTAGAAATATCTACAACATATTGTTCTGGATAAGTAAGGTTAAAATCTCTATGATAATCATAAGGACCCCAATCATTTATTTTTACGCCTGCTGTGATCTTGGTACTTTTGTGTATGGCACGAAGGTCGATTCCGAATCTACTTATTTTTCTTGGATCACTACCATTTGCCTGCGCAGTACCACCATAAAGATTAGCAATTATTCCAAAATCAGGATTTACTTTTGATACGATTCTAGAGTGTATTTCCCATAAGTCAGTTGCAGGTGCAGCACCAGGAAAGGCAAAGAAAGTCCTTCCATCAGGTAGTATACCTATAGCTGCATCTTGTGTCGTAGGAAGATGTCTGTAAACAAATCCTGCATTCATTGCAAACTTAGCATCTTCTGATCTATCGTTATCCCAGTCATACATCCAGGTACCTGGAGTAGGGTCAAAAGTAAATAGTATTTCTCCCGCAACTGTCTCTCTGTTTCCTCTAACAACAAATGGGTCAGAAAGAATGTTTCTAGGTCTCCCTGGAGCACCTACTTCTGCAGGGATCGGGCCTACTATCGGCTTCTGCCATAGGAAGTTTGGAGCCACTTGTAGGTTACCCATCCTGTAGGTAAATCCACTCAATACATTATAGTTATTTCCACTACCGCTATCCTTTAGTCTCCATCCTGTGTAGGTCTGTGTAAAATCACCTCCACCATTAGCAACGAGTCCTTGAGCCGCGGCAGAAGCATACCAGTTTATTTTTCCTTTAGAGAATGTAAGCTTCATCTTCCCTCCCCAAGTATCATTAGAGTTTACCTGATCTACATAAGTTGTATAATTTCCTGGCTCGCCATCTATAATCTGAAAGTCTCTATCTTCCAGTGGCTGACCTCCCCAGATTCCACCAAGTTCAACACCTAATTTTCCTAGTTTAGTTTTAGCATATAGACTTGCTCTTCTGGTTTTGGGTTGTGGTATAGCAAACGAACTTTCAGAACCAGATCTTTGTTCTATATCTTCGTGAAAAATACCTGTCAGATCTATCCCTCCTAGCTTCGTATCGTATTTCACAAGTATAGCAGGATTTGCTCCCCACCATAATTCTGGTCCCATGGCAAGTGTAAATCCTTTGAGTTTTCTTTTACCCCTTATCTCTACACCTGATGGTGCAAGACCGTTATATATGTCAATGTTAGGTCCATAGTTTGCTTCTGGATATAATCCGAAAAAGTCACCTTCATAACCCCAGTGATAATGCCCCGTTCTATAAAATCCCGTTACATCAAATTGTTTGTGATTCCAAGAAAAGTCTGCCCTATATACGGCAAGTCTGTTGGCATCTCCTAATACTGCAGGTCCATTATTCGGAGTACTTACGGATAGAGGACGTGCTCTGTTTTCGTAGAAAATTTCATTGATTGGATTTTGCGCCACATTACCTACCATGTTAAATTCTACATTAGCACGCATGTTAGGAGATGGGTTAGCTTCGACCCCGATAAAGAAAGATTGTGTATGATCAAATCCTAACTGATTAGGAAAAGAGTTAGATCTAGGATCGGGAGCATCGGGCGTTGTTATAAGACTTCCTCCTGTGTTGTATGTTGTAAAGTGTGCACTCAGTCTACTGAGACTTATTTTACTTTGTTGTATACTTGTCAAAGCAGCTTTGTCTCCTCTAGCGCTGATGGCTGCATCCATAAGAGATATAGAACTGAAAAATTTGTCTACAGAAGCTGTATTGACATCATCCTCATACACTTGGATCTGGTGTGCTTGTTTTAGAGCATAATAAGCAGCCCTAGGATATAACTGATACAGGCCTCTTTCGTTATTGGGACCTTTTGCACATATACCGAACCATTCTTCATTCATGTTATTTTCTCCTTCTATAAAATCTCTTTGGTAACCACCATTAGACCAACTAGCATTGTTGTCATGAACGGATAAGTTTTTTGTCTGTCCAAATTTCCACCAGCCATCACTAAAGTGGAAGGTAAATCCACCAATAGAATTTTGAGCTCCGCCTACTCCCGCCGCATTTTTATATATTTCTTTCCAGTTCTCTACCATATAATATGCCTGAGAAACTTGATCTTCACTATTAGATATAGCGTTGAATGCATCCGCTCCAAATTCTGTAAACATCAAAGGTTTGCCATACTCAGATTTTACACGAGAAAAAGCATCTCCGAAGGAAGAACCCCTATACATATTCGTTCCGAGTATATCGACATCTTTACATTCTTTTACTATAATTTCTAAAAACAAAAGATCTCCATTACACATGGCTACAGGGTGATTTTTATCTAGTCCCTTCATAATTACAGCTGCCTCATTAAAAAGCTTATACATAAATCCTGCACGCCTAGTAGAATTTCTATCTTTAATAGGTATGTCTTCTGTCTCGCCACCACCCCAGAAAAGGCCATAATTGTTTTCATTTCCTAAGAGGTACATAAGAAGTCCTGGTGTGTTTTTATATTCAGTTGCAAGCTTTTTTACATCTCCCAGTAACTGTTCTTTTGTTTTAGGATCATCGTATTCTGTGTTAGGTACCCAGGTACCATCAATTGTTAGCCCGTATCTTCCAAAAGAATGATTAAGCATAGTATATATACCGTAGTTATTATATATATATGTTATCCATTTTGCAGGAATTCCAGTATACTGCCGAATAGCATTGACACCCATGTTTTTTAATAGAGACATCTCCTCATCGAGGGCAGCCTTAATGATATCATCAGATTGATTCCATAGACTATAAGAGTAATTTGTGCCTCTTGGTAGATAATCCCAGTTCATCCCATTGATCATAAAAGGCTGGCTGTTTACCATTAATTTTAGACCTGTATTATCTTCCTGAATAGAAACGTTTTGCGATTGGCTGACTACGAGGGTAGTAGATATCATCAGACTGAGTACAATTCCGATTAGTATTTTCATTATTAGTAGTTATAGTGATTCTTATTCTGTGAGTAGTCCTGAATGCCAGAATAAGAATTCTAATGTAGGTATAAAAAACAAATTTTATTGCATGTAAATTACCTATACAATGTATATACAATGGGCGATTTCTGTATAATATGTTAATATAAATTACTGTGAATCAACAGCTTAAACAATTTACTGTAAAGAGCAAAAAATTATACCCTGTATAGTGTTTATATATATGGAGATAAATGTTTGTACTTCGTAGTTGATTGAGATTAGCTATATTGAACCAACAAATTAAAATTATACGTTCATATTTACATAAAAATAAAATTGTGAAATGGAGTTAGGAATTAAGAATCAGTTATTCATTGTAGGAGGAGCCACAAGTGGATTTGGTAAGGCGATAAGTTATATGCTGCTAAAAGAAGGTGCCCGTATAGTAGCTATAGCAAGGACTAAATCTAAATTAGAAAAACTCAAAGAAATTGCGCCTGAAAGAGTTGCGATTGTAGCTGGAGATTTATCCTCAGAGACAACCCTAGATAAAATATTAGAGACAATAGGAGACAGGCAAGTGCATGGAGCAGTTATCAATTCTGGAGGTCCACCTGCTATGCCGGTATTGGAAACTACTATGGAAAACTGGGATGCGGCCTATCAGAATGTCGTAAGATGGAAGATCCTTCTTACTAAAAAACTAATACCTCTGATGAAACCTTACCATTACGGAAGGCTGCTATATATAGAAAGTGTTACCGTAAAAGTGCCACTAGAAAATATGGTACTGAGCAACGCTATGAGATTAGCTATAGTGGGATTTGTAAAAACACTTTCTCAAGAAATAGGAAATTCTGGAATTACCTTAAACATACTGGGACCAGGGTACCATGAGACACAGAGAATGGTAGACTTATTCAAGAAAAATAGTGAGATAAAAAATATTCCAGTAGACGACGTCAAAGCAGCTTTCAAAAAACAAACGGCAGTCGGTGCGCTAGGCGATCCTAAAGAATTTGCTTCCTTGGCTTGTTGGTTTCTTGCCCCAGTTAGTAAATACATAACGGGACAGACGGTAAGCGTAGATGGTGGGCTGGTGAAAGGAACGATGGGTTAGAAAAGCAATAAATTTCTTCTCAAGAGAAAGATAACTATCTAGACCTTTCTCTATGTAGAAAGCTTTGGAAATCCGATATATCTATGCTATACGTTTGGTAGAATTCTTCTACATAAGGACGGTCATTAAAATTGCCCAGCTCATAATACTTTTTCGCTAGTTGTATAGACTTTTCAGCCGCCTTATAATCTTTTAATTTATAATTTATTTTTGCAGACCAATAGTGTAAATCCGAATTGGCTGCATGATATTTCAGCCCTCTTTCTATCCATACTTTAGACGCAGTAAAATTGTCCTCTTTGTAGTAACATACGGCCTTAAATAAATAAGTTTTTGAATCTATAAAACGCTCGTCACTATCTATACTGAGTTCATGTTTCATATGCTTATCCCAGTAAGCATGTGCTAACTCATACTCTCGGAGTTGCATGTGACATATTCCTCTCATAAAATGTATAGAAGTTGACTGCGGGTAATCTATAAAATTAGGTGTAAGTTTGTCTAGTTCATTGAAGTCTTTCAGGGCACGCTTATAGTCTCTATAAAAATATAAATACATATATCCCCTCCAGCCCTGCCAGTTTAGAGGATCATATTCCACAGCCTTGCTATATAACTCGCTATACTTAGCTGCTATTCCCCTTTTACCATAAGGAACTCCTAGTTCTCTCCACAGCATAGCATTTTCTGGCTGGTAACTTAGTGCCTCTTTGAGCACTATAATTTCGGAAACACTTCCTTGATAATATTTTCCTAGTAAATTATTAGTCATGTGATCTGGAAGTTGTGCTTTTTCTTTTTCCGAAAAGTTCTTCTTATAAAAAGGTGCCTCGTTATAACACGAACTGAGAACGAGGCAACAGCATATTAGACCTAAGAATAATGGGCTGATACAAGTTTGTATAATTGTAAAAAAAATTCTCATTAGGGAAGTATTTCTATGATTTTTCCATCTTCTAGTTTGAACGTTAGGTAGAAGTATGCATTTCCTGGTTCACCTCTAATTAAGGTAGGTATCCATCCATCCATTGCACTTACAATTTCGTACAGATGTTGTGTCGTTTCTTTATTAAACGACTTAGGGATAAAATCTAAGTCTGCTTCTTCAGTAATAAACCGACCCGTCTCTCCCCTACAATTGACTACAAACCTATAAGTAAGATAACCTGATTCATTATATAATTTTTCTGTTTTAAGAAGACTGTTTATAATTTTCCACTGGGCACTTTTTCCATTGTTATAATGTAATTTTTGTGAGCCATTATAATAGTCATGAATTTTTTTAGCATTGCATAGATAAAAAGGCTTTCCCTTGTCTATTGTCTGTAAAGTATCGATGTAACCAACTCTTTTTATATTATGATTCCCGAGTTTAAGAAAATCATCTAAGGACATCTGCTCTACAAGTTCCGACCAATAATAAGCCTTGTCGGTGGTAACTACGGAATTATATAAACCTATACCCTCTAAGTAAATTTGTTTATTTGATGAGTCGAAATGTATCGTATCAGCGGAGCGCGCTAAGGTAAGTTTGTTTTCTCTGGTAATACACTTACCTGGGCGTTCCAATACCATCGTATCTTTGTTTCCAACTTGCTTAGATTCAAACAATCGATTACCCCATTCGAAACTAGCAAAACGACTAAATTTAGCTATCTGACCACTCCAGTTAATAGAAACAGAATCTACTACATCATACCGAACCGTATCACTATCTGACCAGACTCTTCTGTAAGACTCTACAATAAAGTTTTCATTTCTAATGTTAACTACTAATTCTGATTCTAATTGCTTCGCGTGGATGTAATTATCAATGTGTAAGCTTTCACCTTTTAGTTGATATACTTTATAGGATATATGAGTGCTTGTATCTGGATCTTCCTCACTATAGCTGTGTTCGTAATATTTGCTTACAATTCCTTGTTTTAATAATTCCTGCGCGGGTAAATATTTTAACGCTATGCCCAGATCACTTGTATCTTCCTTACAGCTTATTATAAGAAAAAACATAATGGACAGAAAAACTAAAAAAATTTTATTCCAATGGATCATTAGGTTAATTGCATAGTCTATGTAGATAGAGGTTTTTTATATATAAATGTTTCATTCGCAAGATATATAATTTTTTGCGAGACAAAGCATGGATATATTTGTAGCAAGGTATTATACCAATTCTAGTTTAAAATGTCGTGTAAATATTCTGAATTAAATTCTTTAAGATCAAGGCAAAAAACACAGTCATAGCCGTAGCTATGGCGAGTATTTTTAACGCTGAGATTAGCTAATTTAAGCAGAATATACCGCGTAAGACGGCACGAGTTATGCGACATACTAATGTTTAAGTGATATAAGCCTATTCTAGTTTTCATATACCGTACCTACTGCACGGCCTATATTTTTAATAAAAAATTTCTATCGATAAAATGTCCCTACAGGATAAGAAATTTAGCATAAAATCCCGCTAGGGATGTAATATGGGTAGAATATAAATAGAGTAAGTTACCCCGTGCCGTAGGTACGGAATATATATATCGTAAGCTTATTTACAGATTGGTTGACAAGAGGTATACCTTATTTAGACTATCGCTGTTTTCCCTTTCTTTCGTTGCAATAAGTGATTATTTTATTAAATACCTATTCTACTTAAGACCAAAATGGTATTAAGACATGATGACTTTGACATAAAAACCTTTACCCCTTATTAGCTAGCTGTCCACAAGCGGCATCTATGTCCTTACCTCTACTTCTCCTAACCGTAATCATAATACCTGCGTCACGTATAATTTTAGCAAATCTATCTATCTGATCTACGGGCGCCTTCACAAAGTCTACACCGGCGATGGGATTGTATTCTATAATATTAATTCTTACAGGAAAATCTTTGCAAAGCTTTAGAAGATTATAAGCATCCTCATCCGTAGCATTAAAGTTTTCAAAGGCAATGTATTCGTAAGAAATTCTATTCTTAGTTTTGAGATAATAATATTTCAGGGCATCCATTAATGTACTTAGATTATTCTGCTCATTGATCGGCATGATTTCATTACGCTTGGTATCATCAGCAGCATGCAAGGATAAGGCAAGATTTACCTTACTGTTATCGTCTGCTAGCTTCTGGATCATTTTAGCAATTCCTGCTGTACTTATGGTGATCCGTTTAGAAGACATATGTAGACCATCAGGTGAACTGATCATCTCTATACTCTTCATAACATTTTTGTAAGTCAGAAGAGGTTCTCCCATTCCCATGTATACGATGTTAGTCAGACCATGACCATATATCTCTTCACATTTTTTATTGACAAAAAAGACCTGATCATATATTTCTCCTGGATCTAAATTTCTTACCCGCTTCATCTTGCCTGTAGCACAAAAACTACAATTAAGACTACAGCCTACCTGAGAGGAAACACATACAGTATATCTATTATCTTTTTCTACAGGAATAAGAACAGCCTCTATCATAGCGCCATCATGTAGCTGATACCTGAACTTCAGCGTACCATCTTCACTTCGCTGCATAAGGTCTTCCCGGATCTTGTTAAGATTGTATCTAAGATCTAGATTATCTCGCAGCTCAACAGAAAGATTCGTCATCTCCTCAAAATTCTCGACTCCCTTCTGCCATATCCACTGAAATATCTGAGCTGCTCTAAACGGTTTTTCCCCCATTTCCACTAGAGCATCTTTAATGTCTGCCAGACTCAAATTCCTGATATTTTCTTTAACGGTAAGATTCATAAGCGCTAAGATAATTTACTATTCTGTACATTCGTTTGGTTACGGACAAGAAATCTGTTTATTTTAGCGGAAGAATGGATATATATACACGAAAATCCAGGTGGAAGATAGCTTTAGCAATTGCTGGGCTCATAATTTTGATCATTACGATGGTTTACTCTAACTATTTAGCTAATAGTCTGGCTATTGTAGAACGCAATAATGTAGAGTTATTTATAGAAGCAATAAGAGATGTAACCAGTGACGACAAAGGTGATGCCAGCCTTGGTCTAGCACTGCTAGAAAGGCTTAATAATATTCCCATTATCATAGAAGATGAAGATGGTACGATGGAAGGTTGGAATTTTAAAGGGAGTGATCTAGAAGAAGATCAGGATTTCCTAAGTAAAGAGAAAGAAAAAAGTATTAATAAAGGTTATGTTATAGAAGGGTCTAGTGGATATAGTAATAAGTTCTACTATCAGAATTCTAAGCTATACTCCCTGATCACATTTTTTCCTATCGTTCAGATCTTGTTGTTGAGTTCGTTCATACTTTTAGGCTATTTCGGATTCAATGCTTCACGACGTGGTGAGCAAAATCGGGTATGGGCAGGAATGGCTAAGGAAACGGCACATCAGCTAGGCACACCCATAAGTGCGATAATAGGCTGGATAGAAATACTGAAAGATAGACTCAGCAATGATGAGGATGATATAGAAATCATAACGGAACTGACCAAAGATGTAGAGCGTCTAGAATTAGTCGCAGATCGGTTTTCTAAGATCGGATCCGAACCTAAACTAGAACCTACAGATATCTATGAAGAAATGATTAAGCTGGTAGATTATATGCAACGGAGAGCGCCTAGAAAAGTAGCTTTTGATAGACCTGACAAGTCTGTGGATTATGTTGTAAATATGAATAAGCACTTGTTTGACTGGGTAGTAGAAAACCTGATGCGTAACTCCTTAGATTCTATGGATGGTCAAGGGAAAATTACTACAGAAATTACTAGAGAAGATGGTTATGTCAATATAAATATCTCGGATACAGGAAAGGGTATACCTTCCAGTAAGTTCAAAACCGTTTTCCAACCAGGTTTTTCTACTAAAAAAAGAGGATGGGGTCTAGGATTATCGTTAGCGAAAAGAATTATAGAAAATTATCACAAGGGGCAAATATTTGTAAAAAAATCTACAGTGAATGAGGGGACAACGTTTACAATTAGGCTTCCTGAAGCTTAGTATGTGTATAGGGATGGTATGCTGGGTTCTTGCAGTAAAGAGCCAGATAAGAATAGGAGTTCAGGGAGAGAAGGGAGAGCCTCTTATAGGTGTCAATATTGTCAATGAATCTAAATCATTTCTTGCAACTACAGATCTAGAGGGTGCCGTCATCTTTCCAATAGACTTTCCACTAGAAGAGAACATATATTTTACTTACCTGTCTTATAAGAATGTCAAAACTACACTGAGGGATCTTATGGATTCTTATGAAATTCTCGTTATGGAGACTGATGCTTCTAAGCTATCAGAGGTTGTGATTATAGGCAGAAACCAGAAAATAAAAGATAATACCTTACTGCCCTTAGATATAATTACGAGTGAAAAAATAGCGTTTAGTCAGGCGCAAACTCCTGCTGATCTTTTAGAAAAAGAAGCATCCGTTTTTATTCAGAAAAGTCAGATGGGTGGAGGAAGTCCTATCGTCCGAGGCTTCGAAGCAAATAAAGTTTTGCTCGTCGTAGATGGCGTCCGGATGAACAATGCAATCTATAGAGGAGGGCATCTACAGAATGCCATTACCATAGACGAGCAATTGCTAGGTAGAGCAGAGGTACTCTATGGTCCTGGTTCTATCCTCTATGGTAGCGATGCGATAGGTGGCGTTGTTCACTTCAGAACACTGACACCAGCTCGAAAAGAAAAATTATCCGTAGATGGTGATGTGATGCTGCGATTTGCCTCAGCTAACCAAGAAAAAACCATACACTATCATTCTAGTTATGGCAATGATAAGTGGGTAGGGCTAGTAGGTTATACCTATAGTGATTATGGTGATCTGACAAGCGGAAAAAATTATCTAGATGCTTATCCTGATTTTGGCAAGAGAAATGAGTTTGTTATTACAGATGAGAACGGAGATAGAGTCCAGACTAATCTCAGTCCAGAAAACCAGCTAGGGACTGCTTACAGTCAGCATGATTTTTTTCATAAGCTGAGATTTATTGCTAGCGACAAACTAGAGTTCACACTGAATACACAGTACTCTACTAGCAGTGATGTACCTAGATATGATGCACTGACAGAAAGAAGAAATGGAGGCTTTAGATTTGCGGAATGGTATTATGGTCCACAGAAAAGATTACTTATCTCTCCGAGTATGAAGCTAAAATCTAATAATGTTTTTTTTGATGAGCTATTTATAATTACATCAGCACAGAAGATAGATGAGGATAGAATTGTTAGAAGATTTGGAGCAATAGAAAGAGAAGAGAATTTTGAGAATTTATGGGTTTATGGAGCTACTGTAGATTTTACTAAAGGAATAGTTACTAACCAAAGCGTCACTTATGGTATCGACATTCAGCATAATGATCTTAGTTCCACATCTAGTGATAATACCTTCACAAGATATCCTAGTGGTGCTAACAGTATGTCTATTTTTGGTTTATATAGTAAGTATGATTATAACTTTGGGGAGACTGTAAATTTGCAATTAGGTTCAAGGTATACCTATGCAAAAACAAATGTCAGTTTTTTAGAGAGTAACTTTTTTACATGGCCAGATTTTTTTATTGATGGCATTACTAACACTAATAGCAATCTGAGTTTCTTAGGCGGCATATATTATAAACAAGGAGCCTTCAGAATGAATTTTATAGGGGGCACAGCATTCCGTTCCCCTAATATAGATGACCTTGCAAAAACGAGAGTTAATGCTAATGAAATTTCAGTCCCTAATACAGCGTTAAAACCAGAAAAAACTTGGAATATAGAATGGGGTGCCTCTTACAAACAGAAATATTTTACACTTAACGTAAGCACTTTTTATACTCGTCTTAGAGATGCGATTATAAGAGAAAACTTTACCCTACCTGATGGAACAGATACGTATGAGATAGACGGACAATCTCTACAGGTGGTTGCTAATGTCAATGCTAATACGGCAAAAGTATATGGCATTTCACTGAGTACAGAAATTCTATTTTCTGATAAGCTGACAAGTAATGTCAGTTATAATTATATCAAAGGAGAAGCCTTCGATGTACAAGAGATCGCCTCCCCCTTAGGACACATTCCTCCTACATACGGAAGAGCCTCTCTTACCTACAAGCAAGAGAATTATAAACTAGAATTTGTATGGCGATTCAACGGAGAAAAGCCCATAAGTGAGTATGGCGGCTCTGTGGACAATCCAGAACTAGCAACGCCAGAAGGAACACCAGCCTGGAACACCTATAACCTCTATACAAGCTATCAGATTACAGAAAATATGCAACTACAACTAGGCATAGAGAATTTACTAGACCTACACTACAGACCTTTTGCATCAGGAGTGAGTGGAGCAGGTAGAAATTTTATTGCTTCTGTTCGGTATAGGTACTAGAATTCATTTTCTATTGTAGTTTATCACCGCCTGTATTTCTAAAGAATGGATATTACTTTTTAACATTATTCTGTATCTGATACCAATTCTAATTTAGAATGACGGTAATTATTTATTTTGTTCTTCATGTTCCTTCGTTAAAAAGCCTCGCCGAACCTATGGGTTCGCCTACGTTTTTTGCCTTGATCCATTTTGAACAATTCTAAATCCTTTTCCGT
>Ga0209187_1000871_pt1 | contig 42792 bp, 41 predicted proteins | sample BantaG_FD_187430 | JGI IMG/M metagenome (GOLD analysis project Ga0209187, IMG submission 187430) | Marine algal microbial communities from Bantry Bay, Ireland - BantryBay_4 metaG (SPAdes) (version 2) | ecosystem: Host-associated > Algae > Red algae > Unclassified | place: Bantry Bay, Ireland...
TACTTTTACCCGTACCATTGCGCCCAACAAGACCAATTTTTTCACCAGCTTGGATTTTTATATCAAGATTTTTGTACAAAACTTCTGAGCCGAAAGATTTTTCCTGTATTTGAATATGAGCAATCATAAGTCTGTAGTATAGGGTAGTTACCCCAGAAGGCAAAGCTTTTTTATAATAATATTCTATAAAACACAAACTTTACTCTAGATTACCGAATAAGTTTAATGTAATATTATTACCCTTATGAAAAAAGATAAGTTATATATACCAGTCGAAGACTACATGCCCAAAACTCCTTGGGAGCTTGTTTTGTATTCCATAAAGCCATTCAGACTAAAGCTTGCAGCGTTTTTTGGACTAACTCTTATAGGAATAATTGGCTGGAATACCATGCCTTATCTATTAAGCATAGTTGTGAACAGGCTAGCAGAGAACCCTGTCGTTGATAAAGGTATATGGGTTTTGGTCATCGCATACAGCGTGGTGCACTTAATAGACGAGTTTACTTGGCGTACGGGCGAGGTTATCGTTAGGTCTGTAAAGCCAAATATAATGGAAAGAACCAGAGCTTCTTTATTTTCTGAGACCTTAAAGCGCCCTCATGCGTATTTTTCGGATAACAGCAGCGGCAGAATCAGCCATTGGATAAACGAATCATCTAGTCAGATGGGCCAGTTCCTCGATACAACCTTTTGGAATTTTTGGGGTGCTTTTATGAATCTATTTACATCTGCTTTCTTTTTGTATTTTACGCATTGGTCGCTGATGCTACTGTTTGTTGGCTGGTTGGCTGCAATTTTTACCTTTACCACTATCAGGGGTAAAAAGTTTAGCAAGTTGGTTGCAGACGCAAGTGATGAGCGCAGCATAGCATCTTCAATGATTGTTGACACGGTAAGCAATACCTCGGCAGTCAAGATAAACAATCATCAGGACAAGGAAATGCATTCTCTGATGACCCAAGAACGCAAAATTGTTAAGGCTGCACGTAAATCCTGGCGACACTCTATAATCACAAACGCAGTAAAAGGCCAGAGCTCTGTGATTGCTCAGGCGCTTGCCGTGACGTCTGTTGTCTATCTTTACAGCAAGGGTCATATTGAGATTGGCGCGATACTTTTATTCGTATCTTATTTTGGTGCAGCAAGTGGTAATCTTTGGAACCTATCTTGGACAATAGATAATTATTTTAGAATATTCGGCACTATACAAAATGCTTTAGATGGGCTAAACGGAGAATCAGAGCGTACGGGTGAAACAACCCCAGCATCTAAACTGCCAAAGACTGTAGATATGGAGCTTTCGTCTGTAGATTTTGCCTATCCTGATCAGCCCAACGACTTGATTATCAAGGATTTAAAATTAACCGTAGCAGCCGGAGAAAAGGTTGGTATCGTTGGACACAGTGGCGCCGGTAAATCTACCCTGATTGGTTTGCTTCTTGGGTTTTACGACCCTACCAGCGGCAGCATTCTTATCAATGGCGATGATACTACTGGGAAAGACCCGTCTTTTGTGCGGGCAGTCTCTGCCTTTGTGCCACAGGATACTAGTCTTTTTAACCGCACCATACGAGAGAACGTTGTCTACGCTAAGCCAAAAGCTACAAAGAAACAGCTTATAGCGGCCCTTAAAAAAGCAGAAGCTTATGATTTTGTAAAAAAGTTACCTAACGGGCTCGATACATTGATTGGTGAGAGGGGAGTTAAGCTTTCTGGTGGTCAAAGACAAAGAATTGCAATAGCTAGAGCGATACTCAAAGACTCGCCGTTACTGCTGTTGGACGAAGCTACTTCTGCATTAGATAGTGTAAGTGAACAGGCTATACAGAAAGCTCTTCATAATCTTATGCAAAAGCGTACAGCCATAGTGATTGCTCACAGGCTTTCAACTTTAAAACACTTAGACAGGATCGTGGTCATAGAAAAAGGTTCAGTTGCAGAGCAGGGTAGTCATGAAGAGCTACTTAAGCAAGACGGAATATACGCTGATCTTTGGCGTCGTCAAAAAGATGGGTTTTTGACGGAGTAGTCAGCCTTAGCTGACTCGAGTTCCGATGTTTTCGCCCGAAACAACTTTGAGTATATTGTCTTCTTTGCCTAGCTCAAAGATTGTAACCGGCATATTCTGCTCCATGGCTAAGCCTAGTGCAGCTTTGTCCATAACTTTGATATTAGGATCTTCGATGGCTTTTTGATAACTAATTTTATCAAACCTTACTGCATCTTTGAATTCGTTGGGGTCTTTATTGTATACTCCATCTACTTGAGTAGCTTTATAGACTTCTTGGCAGCCAAGTTCTAGTGCATAAGTAACAGCTGCAGTGTCTGTGGTCATAAATGGTTTGCCGATACCTCCAGAAAGAACAACGACTCGTCCTTTTTCTAGGTGCCTGATGACTTTGCGTCTAATGAAAGGTTCTGCGACTTGGTCTACAGCTATGGCGCTAGTAACTCTTGCTGGTTGGCCGTTGTGCTGTAGACTGTCCATAAGAACCTGCCCGTTTAAAACAGTTGTCATCATTCCCATGTAGTGTGCCGTCGCTTGGTCTACTTCGCCGCCGCTTTCAAACTCGGCACCACGGATAAAGTTACCGCCACCCACAACGATAGCTATCTCTACACCTAGTTCATCTACGGTCTTTTTTATTTCTTTAGCTGCCCAAGACACAAACTTCATATCAATGCCTTTGCCGTCGGGATTGCTACCCGCAATTGCCTCGCCAGATATTTTGATCAATATGCGTTTTGGAGTTTCCATTGAGGGGTATGATACTACGTAGCTAGGGGTACAAGCAAGTGGTAATAAAGAATAGTGTTGACAAAAGCGCTAATGTTTGTTAGTATAATCGTGTTGAATAATTCATCAAACAAAAATATTAATTAAAAAACTTTAGCAAGCGCTGATCCGGAAAGCTAAAGTAAGGGGAAAACAAAATGCCCAAAACAAAAATAAAGACGAGTAAAAAGAAAATTAAAGATAAAGCATCCAAAGTACTTCCAGATATCACAGACACTAAAGATAAACTATCTAAAAAAATAAAAGACAAAACTGCTAATAAAAAAGACGACTCTAAAGATAATGATGCGAACGATTACCTTGCGAGCCTAGAAGAAAAAGCCAAAGAGAAAGGAGACGAGGGATGTATTTTCTGTTAGACCAGACTACTATTAATTCTGTAAAAGACGGCCTAGTCGGAACACATACTTTAATCAACGCTAAGAATATTAGAGGAACTCTTATACACTCCCAAGACTTTCACAACTGACCCTAAGCTCTCCAGTTCGCTCACGACAGACTGGAGAGCTTTTTGATTATCAATTTCTAGATCAACATAAAACATGTAAGTCCATTTCTCAGCAGGGTCTGGGCGTGATTCGATCTTAGTCATGTTTATGCCAGCATCAGAGATAACTTTTAGATTTTCCACTAAAGAGCCTTTTGACTGTTTGGGAACGCTCAGCAAGATGCTTGCTTTGTCGGTATGTTCGGAGCTATTTGGTGCTTTTGCGATAACTATAAAACGAGTATCGGTATCACTATTATCTGCAATATCTTCAGCAAGTATATTTAAGCCTAGGTTTTTAGCTGCAGATTTGCTGCCTATTGCGGCACGGCTTCGGTCGTTTGCTTCAGAGATGTTTTGCAGGCTTTGCGCAGTATCTCGTGTCCTTATTATTTTTACAGAACTTAAGTTACCTTTTAACCACTTACCACAAGCTGCAATAGCCTCACTTTGAGATTCGATAGTCTTGATATCATCTAAGCTGCTGTCTTTTGATCCTGCTAGAACATGCTCTAATTTAACATAAGCTTCGCCAACGATAGATAGATTATTTTCTGACAGCAGGTCATACACACTTCTTATTGTCCCAAAGATTGAGTTCTCGATCGCGACAACACCATAGCCAACCTCCCCAGAATTAACTAAATCAAAGACTCCACCAAATATCTTGCCGTCTATAAGTTCTATGTCGTCGCCAAAAATACCGCGAGCGGCAACACTGTGGTATGAGCCGTCTTGACCTTGGATTGCAATCTTCATAATTATCTAAAGTTTATCCTATAATCGGTTCCAGAGTCCAGCTTCATTAGCGTTTTATGGTTTGCTGTGCTACTCGGCACCCAGAACTTCTTTTATATCAGAGTACCCGAAGCCCTGCCCAGCCAGATAGGTCATTAACTTGGCATCGTCTTGGAATTTCTTTTGCTTGCGTTTTTTGTCGACTACTTGTTCTAACATTTGGTTTTCATCAAACATTAGATCGTCTAAAGTTTTTTTGATTATTTCACTACCTATGCCTTTTGACTGTAGTTCGGCATTTAGCTTGCGACGACTAGGGGATTTGCTGCGGATACGGCTTTCGGCCCAGAATTTAGCAAACTTCACATCGTCCACATAACCACGCTCAGTTAGGTAATCTATAATTTTGGAGCGATCTTCGGCACCTTCTTCGCCTTTGGCAGTACGGCTGTATAAATAATCCTGTAACTCTCTTTGTGAGTGTGGCCTAGTCAAGGCCCAAGCGATCGACTTTTCCAGCAACTTGCCGTAATCAGAAGTATTTTTGTATTTGATTATGTCCTGTCGAGATACCTCTAAGCCATTCTTTAATTTAAGTTCCAGTAGCTGGTCTAAAGTAACAGAAAAAGAGTATTTATCATCAACAAAAACAGAGACTCGGTCTCGAGTCTGCTGTTTTTTGAGTTGCGTTATTTTGCTCATAGACTTGAGCTTTCCAGTTAGTCTTCCTTGGTTGCCTGTTCTTTAACTTTCTTAGTAACTTCAGACATGATTTTGGGGTTATCAGCTAGGAATTGTTTAGCAGCTTCGCGACCTTGACCAACTTTTACGTCGCCATAGTTGTACCAGGCGCCAGCTTTGTTGACTATCTCCATCTCTACAGCTAAGTCTAGCAAATCACCGTCGGTGGAAATTCCCTGATTATACATAATATCAAATTCGGCGATCCTGAAAGGTGGGGCAACTTTATTTTTGACCACTTTTACTCTCGTACGGTTACCCATGACTTCGTCACCAATCTTTATTTGGCCAATTCGACGAATATCAATTCTGACTGACGAGTAGAATTTTAGAGCATTACCACCAGTTGTGGTCTCTGGGTTACCAAACATAACACCAATCTTCATTCTTATTTGGTTAATAAAGATAACAGTAGCCCCAGACTTATGGATTATGCCAGTTAGTTTTCTTAGAGCTTGGCTCATTAGTCTGGCCTGTAGACCCATGTGTGAATCACCCATGTCACCTTCGATTTCTGCTTGTGGAGTTAGGGCAGCAACAGAATCAACCACCACTAAGTCCACTGCGCTCGAACGAACTAAAGTTTCGGCAATCTCTAGGGCTTGCTCGCCGTTGTCTGGTTGAGAGATCAACAGGTTGTCGATGTCTACACCCAACTTCTTGGCATAAACTGGGTCAAGGGCATGCTCGGCATCGATGAAAGCAGCTGTTCCGCCAGCTTTTTGTAGCTCGGCTATAGCGTGCAGAGTAAGTGTGGTTTTACCAGAACTTTCTGGGCCGTACACCTCTATGATTCTACCTTTTGGATAGCCACCGCCCAAAGCTAGATCGATAGACATTGCCCCTGACGAGAACCTTTCTACATCGGACTTTGTGGCATCACCCAGCTTCATTATTGAGCCGGTGCCGTATTGTTTCTCTATTTGTTCTAAAGCTAGTCCCAGAGCTTTTTCTTTACCTTTAACTTCGCCTTTATCAGACGCCGCACTATCATCTTTTTTTGCTTTTGCCATTTTTACCTCCAAATTATTTTCTAACTATTATTATACTACACTTCGATCAAAACTAACCCAAGCATAGCCGAAATCGAATTCATACATATTTCATAAAACATATTCTTTGAGCTATTGTCCTTTGACTACTCATTGCTGTATAATTTCTTTTAATGTTCAGCAAAATAAAAAAACTAAACAAAATTGAGTTATTGGCTACGGCAATACTATTGGTAATTTCTGTTTTGTTTTTAGTCCAAAATGTCAGGACTCAGCGTCAAGAAGCTCGCAACGAAGAGAGAGTAGCCGACCTTTCACAGCAAGATTTTTTGCTAAAGAAATTTTTTGAAGAAGAAGGCTATTACCCAAGCGAAGAAGATTACGCCGACCAGGACTGGCGTGAAGACAATCTGGATAAACCAAATTCTGTGCTATTCGTACCCCCGTCTGGAGTAGTTAGCGGGACAGCCGAATACCTTTATCAACCAAAAGCTGACGAAGAAGAATGTGTAAAGGCTGGCAAAAAGTGTAACAACTTTACGCTTACCACTAGCATGGAAGCGGGTGAGCCGGACTTCGTTCGAAAAAGCCTTTAAGATTTTATCCCTTGTAGTTTTCGTGTGCTTCAAGAATGTATTTGGCGCAGACATTAGCGTTGGGGGTAAATCTAAATTCGAAACTCGCTTTCTCGCCGGCTGATTCGATAGTTATCGTTCCATAGTTAAATATGCTGGCCAGCAGCCCTTTTTGGGTGGCGCTAACCTCTTGGACATTGGCTAGATTAAGATGGGAGACCTGCCTATTAAACAGTGAATATTGAGTAATTTCGACAATATTTTGGTCGGTAACGATCAACTCATTTTTTAAAAACACATAGGTCTGCACGGCAGCAATAATAACTAAGAGTATGGTCAGCAAAGAGGCAACTAAACCAGCCAATAATCCAGAGTCGTATATGCCAAACAGGTTTTGGTTATCAACAAATATGTATAGCAGGTAAAGTATTGCAATGTAAGCTATGCCAGCCAAAAGCCAGATACCAAAAATGCCAATCTTGTGTTGCTTGAACTCATGAATAATCTTTTCGTTTTTGTCTACTCCTAATAATGATTTTTTTGGCATTGTCTTAAGCTTCTTTCGGCCTGCCTAGATGGGTGTAGGCTTTGTGGGTTACTTTGCGCCCACGCGGTGTGCGTTCTATAAATCCGATCTGCATTAGGTATGGCTCATAAAAGTCTTCGATAGTCGTGCGTTCGTCGGCTATCAGTGCTGCTAGAGTATCAACGCCTACTGGGCCCCCGTTGTAGTTGTCTATAATAGCCTCTAATAATCGGCGATCAGAATGGTCTAATCCTTTATCGTCTACCTCTAGCATGTCTAGAGCTTTTAGGCTTTGTGAATGATCAATTATGCCATCACCGTTTACGTCGGCATAATCACGAGCGCGCTTTAATAGGCGGTTGGCGATACGCGGCGTTAATCTAGATCGCTTGGATATTTCGGCGCCAGCTTCTGGATGCATGTGTACATCTAGAATTTTGGCCGAACGTTTTAGGATTCGTTCGATTTCTTCTGGAGTATAGAATTCTAAACGGTGCAAGATACCAAATCTGTCACGCAAAGGGGCGGCTAATGCGCCGGTGCGAGTTGTGGCACCAATAACTGTAAAGGCCGGTAGGTCTAAGCGCATACTGCGAGCGGATGGGCCTTTGCCTAGCATTATGTCTAGTTTAAAGTCCTCCATCGCTGAATATAGAATTTCTTCTACTTGGCGGTTTAGTCGGTGGATTTCGTCAATAAAAAGAATGTCGCCGTCTTTTAAGTTAGTTAATAAAGAAGCCAAATCGCCAGCCCTTTCGATAGCTGGACCAGAAGTAACCCTGATGTTGCTACCCATTTCGTTGGCGATAACAAAGGCCATGGTTGTCTTACCAAGTCCTGGTGGGCCGTAAAGTAAAACGTGGTCAATAGGCTCTTCGCGCTTAGTCGCTGCTTTGATAGCAAGGTCTAGATTTTTCTTGAGTTTTTCTTGCCCAACATAAGATTTAAAATCTCTAGGCCGCAGAGTTTCTTCGGCTTCTTGAGGTTTGCTTTCGGGTGTATCTTCTGGAGTTTCGCTGGTGTCTACAATTCTGTCGATTGCCATTATATTTGCCTCAGAGCTAGCTTAACTTTTTCTTCAACGCTCAATGTTTTATCGATTTTGGACAGAGCTTTAGTGGCGTCATTGGTTGAATAGCCTAAGGAGACCAGCGCGTCTAGTGCGTCATCGGTCTCTGCTGTTGCGGATGTGCCAGTAGTTGATATAACACCACCAACTTTATCGCGCAGATCTAGTACAACTTTTTCGGCACCTTTTTTGCCAACACCGCTGGCGCTAGTAATATAGGCTACATCGCCGCTAGCAATAGCTGTTCTTATTTCGCTGTCGTCTCCTAAGCTCATTATAGCTAGACCCGCCTTTGGTCCAATACCATTAACTGTAATCAGCTTTTCGAACAGATCTTTGCCGCTTGGATTATCGAAACCAAAAAGTTCTTGAGATTGTTCGCGGACGTGGTGATGAGTGTAGAGGATTGTCTCTTCATTTATATTTAAGTTGTCAATAACTTTGGCTGGCGCCAAAACTTCGTACCCAATACCTGACACATCTACTACGACAGAGTTGAGATTCTTTTGTACAATTTGACCAGAAATATGAGCTATCATGTGATTATTATAACACTTCTTAGATTGATTTAGAGGCTATGATGAACGAGAGTAGAATTTTTAGATATTAAATTCGATGACTTCAGTGTTTTTAAATTCATCCATGCCCCAAATATCAGCATCGCTAGCATCTCTAAAATAACCGTTGATAATACTCATGACTTCTGAATGTGAGACTATTAGAACTGACTCATAGTCAAGTTTTGTAATCTTACATAAAGACTCAAAGATTCTACTTTTTTCTTCAAGAAATGATTCCCCGTCATTGAACTTAGCCGTTAAGGGATCTTGTGCTGACTCTACAGCCGTAAAAAATTCACTTGCTGGCTTGCTATCGAATCCTGTTTTACGATCATTTAGTCCCGAATATTCTATTATTTCAACATCATGATGGCGATTTATAATTTCAGCTGTTTGACGTGTTCTTTTAAGTTCGGATACGATAATAATATCGAATTTATTGTCTTTAAGTTGCCTAGAGACTGTTTCTGCTTGTTTTATCCCTAGTTCAGTCAGATGAACATCTTTTGATGGATCGCTATTGCATAAATTCTTGACGTTATAGTTTGACTGACCGTGTCTTACAACATATATTTTCATCGTATTGAGAGTATCACTAATTGTTCATTTGTTCATCAACTTTCTTTGAGTGGGATTTTTTATTCCCTAGGACTCAATTAATGTCTCATAGTCTAGAATTTGAGTGCAGGTCGTCGTTTATTCTAGAGCAACGGAATGTAGCTTAGTAATCTAAGTGCAATGAGTAGCAGATAGAAAAACGGCGAGATGTGCCAAATACTGGGCTATTAGGCTTTGATTGTTTGAGCATGGCATATAGCCGCCGCCAATGCATCAGCACAGTCATCAGGCTGAGGCACTTCCTTTAATTTTAAAAAGATTTTGACCATTTCTTGAATCTGCTTTTTATCGGCCCTACCATACCCTGTTAGAGCTTGTTTGATCTGAAGTGGAGTATAGCTAGATTGATCAATACCAGACTGGTTGATAGCCAACAGCATAACGCCCCGCGCATGGCTAACTGACATGGCGGTAGTCACGTTTTGAGCAAAGAATAGATCCTCTACCGCTGCTTCTTCTGGTTTGTGTAGTTTGATTATTTCTGTCAAGTCGTCGAAAATAGTCTTTAATCTTAGCTCAAGAGCCTGATTAGCAGGGGTGCGGATCACACCGGCATCGACCATTTTGTAATTATCTCCATCACAGTCAATGATACCAAAACCGACTATTGCGGTACCTGGGTCAATCCCTAGAATTCTCATACACTCAACCTAGCACCAAAAAGCCAGATAATACAGACTTTTTATAATCGCATAGCATCTCAAATCATCATAATTTATAAAAAAATACGTAGGTACGCGTTTTTCATAAAATTTGATATAATCAATGCATGTCTACTCAAAGCGTGGTAAATAAACACACACATCGGATTAATCGAGAAATACTTAAGAGCGCAAAACGGATGGGCGATACTTCAATAAAATTATTCGCACAAAGGATTTTTGATAGCTTATCAGCAGACCTAAAAAGCCAAGTCGTCGCAGAAGGCGGAGAGACAAGAATAATAAAGCTCATTTACTACAACAGACAGCAAAAACTTCTGGACAAGAATAATCAACTTACCCACAAAGGTCTTGCCCGACTGGATAAGTTACAATTTGAACGTATCAAAATGAGTGATCAGTGGGATGAGAAATGGCGAGTCGTTATTTTTGACATACCCCAATATTCCAATGGCGACAGAGACAAGATAAGAAGACTAATAAAACAGATTGGATTCATGCATTTGCAGCATAGTGTTTGGGTTCACCCAATGCCATGCTCTGAGGAGATTAAAGCAATTCAGAATACATACGGTAGCTCTGCAGAGATTATATACTTTGAAATCAAAGCTTCAGACATCCAAACCTCCATAGACATAAAGAGTGAGTATCTTAAATTGTATCAAGAAATTTTATTAAAAAATCCGTAGGTACGCGTTTTTCATAAAAAATATCAACACAGTTTACTGCGGGTTTGTGGTTAGCGGTACGGAAGGTATTTAGGCTATAGTGAATATGCCCAAGACGATTGCCAGAATGGCCAAGATACTTATATAAAATATTAACTTCGAAAATTTGCCTAAGATCCAAGTTAGGACAAATACCACAGCTGCCGCAACAGCAATCCAGAAGATTAAGTTTAAAGTAGCATTGCCGAACACAAAGCCAGTCCCCGGAACCTCAGCTGCAATAGTGGACTCTGCAGTTTTGAGGTATGAGAATGGAAAACCTCGCTCAGTAACTGTTGAGCTAGTGCCCAGAACCCCGCTAATTGTATCGCTACTTATCAAGGAGGCAATATCAAATGTGGTACCTAGTCCGATTGTGGCGAATATCTTGTTTAACATGAGCACATTATAGCATAGCTAAAGAAGACAGCTGAAGTGTAAAAAAATAAATGTCGAAAATAAATATGATAAAATAATTGCATATATGGAAACAAAACCTGCTATTAGCGATAAGCATTTTCAAGAATTTGATCACTATCTTGATTGCAATAATGTTATTTCAGATGAGCGAACTGTTGAGGTCGTGGCTCCAGAGGGTATGGAATATGTTTTAGAAACAATGTACCAAGACCCAGACGCTTGGCAGTCTGGCAGCTGGATTGGGTTTGTGAAAAGAGACCCAGAAGCTCCGCTACCTGAATGGCTTAGTGATCTTTCTTGGAAGACTGTCCGACATGAACAAAGAGACTATGACCACATGGACGAATTTAGAGCTGAGATTAACGAGAGAAGACAACAAAGTGGTAATGGTGGCGAAGATTTCCTGCCATGGGACAGGGAGGGCGAAATGAAAAGGAGGCTTGGAAGTCAGGCGATGAGGCGAGAGTGGGCAGACAGAGACAGTATTTTTCGCAGGATCACTAGAAGTTTTATTGAAAAATCTAGTATATCCACAGATGTAGATATACCTGTTTGGGCTATGGTGGGTGAGCCCAAATTTCAAGTCCTGGAAGCAAAAAGAGACCAGGCAAGACTGCGACAATATCGCAATACTGCGGTGGCCGTGGTTCGCCTTGGGTTACATCATGAAGAAAAACACGACTATGTTTTCTTGAACAGCGATTTCGTTCCTGCGCCTTAAGGCAATTAAGACTAGTATTTCAGATTTGCGTGCATATCGGATTTTCTTTAAGTAATAATGTAAGTGATTAATACCAGAAGTATTGAGAGTGCATTTTGATGAAAAAAATTCGAGAGGTGCGTGAAGCTGGAAGCCGACTATCATACGTGGTAAGCTAAGGGATATGGCAGGACACAGTAAATGGTCAAAAATAAAGAGGGATAAAGGCGCCAATGACGCTAAGCGAGGCAAGCTTTTTACTCAGTTGGGCAACCAGATCGCGATTGCAGCTAAGGCAGGGGGCGACCCTGGATTTAATCCCTCTTTAGCATTGGCGATCGAAAAGGCAAAATCGGCAAACATGCCCAATGCCAATATCGAAAAATCTATAAAACGAGGCACAGGTGAGCTTGGCGGCGATATTATCGAAGAGTTGAGATTTGAAGGCTATGGTCCATCAGGCGTGGGTATAATTGTAGAAACCGCAACCGATAATCGCAATCGTACAACAACTTTTATCAAAACTGCTTTTAGTAAGAACGGCGGCAACATGGCAGAAGCTGGTGCAGTGGCTTTTCAGTTTACTCGCAAAGGAGTGATTATCGTTAAACCAAAATCTAGCGACCCAGACGAAGATTTACTAGAGATTTTAGATGCCGGAGCAGCTGACGCTAGCTTCGAAGACGGTGAAGCAACTGTATACACGGATATGAAAGAACTCGCCAATGTGCGCGACAAACTAAAAGAACTTGGCTTTGAAGTAATCGAAGCTGATTTGCAGTACGTGCCAAACACTCTAGTTGATGTTAGCGGGCAAGAGGCGGTTGATAAGGTTATGAAGCTTATGGATGCTGTTGAGGAGGTGGATGAGGTGGTTAATACCTACACTAACTTCAATCCCCTGTGACGACTTACAGCTTCACGAGCATCTTGCGTTTTTCTGTTTAATTTACACTCGCCGTAGCTTTACTACTACTCCTTTACAAATCATATAGAGAAAACGCAACCTTCACGCAAACCTGAAAGTCTTAATTGCTGATCTTTACGCAACTAGTTACGCAGCTGTTATAATTAGATTATGAAAAAATTATTTATAATACCGGGGTTCAGACAGTCGACAGTAATTACAGATTTATATTAGATCACGCTAAAAATTTAGATCTTGCTATATATGAAGTGCAGATATCTTGGAATAACCATACTATGGCAGACTATACAGAAGAATTTCTAGTACAATTTAGAGAGAATAAGACAAAAGACAATATAGTATTTGGTTTTTCTTTTGGTGCCATGATTGCGTCATTAACCACACAGCAGACTAACCCAGGCAAGTTGCTACTTTGTTCTTTAAGCCCATATTTTTCTAGAGATATGGCTGACTTTAGGGCTGACTGGAGAAAGAAAATAGGAGAAAGACGGTATCAAGATTTTTTCAATTATGATCTTGGAGAAATGGCAAGAAATTTACTAAAAGGTACAACGATATTCTACGGCACAAAAGAAGGAGAGCTGTATCCATCTTTAAAAAAGACCTGCGAAGACGCGGCGAGAGAGTCTGGCTCAAGACTTGTTCCCGTAAAAGATGCTCCGCACGACATTAGCCATTCAAACTACAGGAAGGCTATTATGAATTATTTGAATTGAAATAATGGTTGGCTGTTTTCAGGATTTAAGTTACTTAATGATGTGCAGCCCACTAATTTGCTTCACTTCTTTTTTGTAAAGAATGCCGACAATTCCAAGAAGTAGGATCATTATGGCTATGAAAGTGGTCGTGCTGATATCAACTTCGATCAAGGCGTAGGGCGCGCGAGACATTAGGTTTATCAACTCGGTCATATATGTCAGCAATATTTTGGCTGGCCAAGCTACCCAACCCACTATGCTTGGGGCTATCATGCCGACTAGACCGGCGACGAAGGTCAGCATCATTGCCAAGGGTATTAGTGGCAATATGAGCACATTTGCCAATATTGATATCAATGACAATTCGCCAAAAATTAAAACTATTAAGGGCAGGGCAAAGGCTTGGGCGCTGGTAGTCTCTATTATGGTTTGTTTTATAAAACCTGGTGGCTCTGAGTATAGCTTTTCTGTGATTAGTGGCGCTAGAGTTAGTACTCCAAAAAATGCCAAGAATGATAACCACCATCCAAGATCTAGCCACATGTATGTTGGCGAGATAAAGCTGGTGATTGCCGCACCTAGCAGTATAAGCATCATTGGTTTTATGTTGCGTCCGTAATACCAACAAATTAACGCTAAACCACTGATTATTGAAGCGCGAAATATCGATGGACTAATGCCAGTTACTGTCAAAAAGCCCAATATCAATCCAATGCTTGAGCTGGTTGCTATAAACTTAGAGAACCTCATTAAAAGTCGTCTAGTCTGCTTAACTAGAATGGTCAAGTTATAGCCACTAACTGCCACGATGTGAGTTAAGCCAGTCGTAGAAAGTTGGTCGAGCAATTGCTCAGGCAACAGTGTGCGTAAACCCACTAAGAATCCTAAGCCCAGAGAACTTTGAGGTTCGGGCAGTGCAGAGTTTACTGCGGCGAAGTATTCTTGACGTAAGGTTTCGATGACAGAGTCTTGGCGACCCAAGACTTCAAAAGTGCTAAAACTCATCTCGCTTTGGCGATTGCCCCAGGGCTCGTACATTTTGCCGGTTACTTTTATTAAATCCCCTCGCCGCAGATCCGAGCCACCGTAAACCGCAACTTTAACTCGACCCACCAAGTCTTGACCGCTTTCGGCTTGTATATCACCGATATGAAACTCGGTTGCTTTGCGATCGTTGTAATATGGATCATCAATGATTTGCCCATAAACGGTTAGCTCCTGTTCAAAATACTGGTCGTATTGTTTAACCTGCTGGTCGTAAGCGCTACCTCTCCACAGCCCTAAGTTTACTCCTAATAGCAATAGAACCAGGAAAGCAGCAAGGTTTTTCTTAAGAACCAGCGGCAATCCTAAGATTCCCAAAATAAACGCTGCAGTATTGGTTCGAAACCCGTACTTGACCGTGAACAGACCAATTAGAAAACCACCCAAAATAGCATAGACCAAAGACGTACGCTGGAACCGCTTGTTTAGAATTTCCCCCATAGTTTGTTAGATTTTATCAGGGCACTGTGGTTTAACCATGAGCGGCAAAATAAAACCCCACTTTCGTGAGGCATTTGTTTTGGTAGCAGGACCGAGACTTGATATCGTCGCATGCCCTTTGAAAACCTAGTTTTCAAGGGATGCTCCTGCTCGCAAAGCCCCCGGCTCTGCTCCCTCGTGAACTCATCGGTCCCGACTTCAAGTCCCGGATACAATACAAACTTAAAAAGCCACCACTTTGGGTGACTTACTAAGTTTGGTAGCAGGACCGAGACTTGAACTCGGGACCTCAGGCTTATGAGTCCTGCGCTCTAACCAACTGAGCTATCCTGCCATATGCGATTCAGGAACTAGATTAATATACCATATTCTCAAGAGAAGTGTTATAATTTAATCTTAGATATGGAGACAAAACCTAGCACTGTTTCAAAAGGAGATAGACACGCCGCGGAAAGAGTTGCGTTGGCTCAAAGCATTCATCAAGGCAATGAGGCTAGAATCCCAGGATATCTGGGGAATAAATGTCCGGCAGCAGATTTCTTGGTAGCAGCTTTTGCGCAGTTCGGCTTAGGGAATGAACTTGCTGATATAGTCGCAGCAGAAAGATAGCTTTTATGAAAATTTTAGCAGTCTCCGGTGGCGTAGATTCGATGGTGATGCTGCATATTGCAGCAAAGAGTCAATCTTTGGATGATATTGTGGTGGCTCATTTTGATCATGGTATTAGAAAAGATTCACATAAAGATGCCGCGCTAATTAAGAAAATCTGTATTAATCTAGGTATCAAATTAGAGCTAGGCAGAGTCGAACTTGGGCAAGATGCAAGCGAAGAGCAGGCTCGTAATGCCCGGCTAGCTTTTCTACACGCGATTAAAAGTAAATACAGTGCCGACAAGATCCTTACTGCCCATCATCAGGATGACGTTATTGAGACAGCTGTAATAAACTTACTACGCGGTACTGGTCGGCGAGGCTTGAGCTCGCTAAAAAACACCGTTGATTTTGAGCGACCACTTTTAAATATGACCAAGCTTGAGATTTTGGAATATGCAAAAAGCAATAACATCTTTTGGAACGAAGATTCTACGAATAGTGATCTAAAATACTTGCGCAATAGAGTTAGGCTCAAGCTAATGCCCCAAGCCATCAAGCAGGATCCAGATTTTAAAGATAAGATGCTCGAACACATAGACGAGGTTAAGAGTTTAAACGCGCAATGCGACGAACTTCTATCTGAGGTTATCAATGCTTGCTACCAAGAAGGCAAGATAGATAGAAGCTCTTTAAAGAGCTTAGAAAAAGATTTGATAAAAGAGATTACTCTACAGATTGCTCGCGACAAATATGGCGAGCTATATTTAAGCAGAGAGAGGTTAGAAGAGTTTGTTGATTTTGTAAAAAATAAGCAAACTGGCAAAACCTTTGAATTTAATGGTCGATTGAGCGTCAAGACTTATAGAGACTTTGTAGAGTTTGTGTATAGTCCTTCCACAACATAAGCTATATCTTAGCCAAAGAAACCGCTCTATATACTCAAAAATAAGCTACTCAAAAAAGACAGGTTTTGTTTTTCTTTGGCTATAGGTTATACTTTCTATCTGAATTAACTTATGAAACCGAAGAACCTAAAACCAGATACCAGCAAAATGGACAACCAGAAGCATATGAAGAACGCTGGGTTTGTTGTTATTGTTTTAGCTACGCTTTTGTTCGGCTGGGCAGTTTACTCTAGCAGCAACAGCCTAGAGAAAATAACTTTGACCGAGGTTATAACTAAGGCTAACAACGGCGAACTAGAAACTATCACCGAAAAAGGCGAGACTCTGATTATCACCGAAAAAGGCGGTACGGATCCAAAATTTGAATCACGTAAAAGCGCCGGCAGCTCTTTAATTGAGCAAGGCTTGGATATCTCTAGGGTAGATTACGATCCTCAAGATCCGTCCTCTGCAGGATCGGAAGTGTGGGGGATTATATCTCTGCTATTACCAGTGGCTATTATAATCGGCTTCTTTATGTATATGATGAAACAGGCTCAAGGTCAGGGTAATCAAGCTATGAGCTTTGGTAAGTCTAAAGCTAAGCTGTTTGGCGAAGATACAAAAGAGAAAGTAGCATTTAAGGAGATTGCCGGTAACGAGAATTCTAAAGAAGATTTGGCCGAAATTGTTGATTTTCTAAAATTTCCTAAAAAATATGAAGACCTTGGCGCTAAGATCCCGAAAGGTGTTCTGTTGGTTGGTCCACCAGGTACCGGTAAGACTATGTTAGCTCGGGCAGTAGCTGGCGAGGCAAAAGTTCCTTTCTTTAGTATTTCTGGTTCTGAATTTGTTGAAATGTTTGTTGGTGTTGGTGCTAGTCGAGTACGAGATTTATTCCAGAAGGCAAAAAAGAGCGCACCTTGCATTATATTTATAGACGAAATTGACGCTGTTGGACGCAAGCGTGGCAGTGGAATGGGTGGCGGACATGACGAGCGAGAACAAACTCTTAATCAGATCTTGGTTGAAATGGATGGTTTCGAAAAAGGCGCCAACGTAATTGTATTGGCTGCTACTAACCGAGCCGATGTTCTTGACCCAGCATTATTGCGACCTGGTCGTTTTGACAGGCGAGTAAATATTAATCTGCCTGATCGTAAAGACCGAGAAGCTATACTTAAAGTCCACTTTGAAGACAAGCCGACCGAGAAGAGTGTTAATCTAGATGCACTCGCTGCAAAAACTGCTGGTTCTTCGGGCGCAGATTTGGCTAACATTGCTAACGAGGCCGCAATCTTAGCAGCTAGCAAAAATAATAAGACTATCAACAATGACATGGTTACCGAAGCTTTCGAAAAGATTGCAATTGGACCTGAGCGCAAGAGCAAGGTGATGAGCGAACACGAGAAAGAAATGACTGCGTACCACGAAGCGGGTCACGCTCTTGTTGGTACAGTTGCTCCAGATTCTGACCCAGTACACAAAGTTACTATTATTCCACGCGGTGGCACGGGTGGTGTTAATTGGTTTATCCCACTTAAAGACAAAAGTTATCACTCAATCATCGAGTATAAAGATATCTTGGCTCGAGCACTCGGTGGTCGTATTGCCGAGAAGCTAGTTTACGGTGCAGAAAACGTTACTACAGGTGCTGGTAGCGACCTAAGACAGGCTACAGACTTGGCACGCGACATGGTTATTGATCAGGGGATGGGTACCAAGCTTAGGAACCAAGTTTTCCACGACAACGATGGTGGGCTGATGTTCGATAAAATGACTCACGGACGACCATATTCTGAAGACACTGCTAGAATCATCGATCAGGAAGTAGAAACTTTAGTTAAAGAGGCTGCCGACCGTGCAGAGGCTATAATTAAGACCAATATGTCTTACCTAGAAAAAATGAAGGAAGCTTTACTGGAACACGAAACTTTGGAAGAAAAACAAGTTATGGAAATATTCAAAGGGACTAAACTTCCAAAAACTGCTGACCTCCACAAGTAGAGAACCCCAGCTCCACACCCCTAGGACGTTTTTTAAAACAAATTGCACTCACAGTATCTTTAATATTGCTCGCTTACAATTTATTTGAAGAAAACGTCCTATGAATATAAATCTGAGAACCTCTTAGTCTCAATATATTAAAAAATACATGATATTCTATTAGCTATATGAATCAGTTACATAAAAATAAAACAGATAAGCTACAGCAAATAGTGAAAGAGCTGTTTGCCAATAAGTCTGCATTTAAGGTATATCATGGCAGCACTAACTCTACCAGAGTCCAAGAGTTTGATAGGAATGCAACGGTGGACGTGTCTGATTTAAACGAAGTGATCAAGGTCGATACAGATAAAAAGTTCGTAGTGTGTGAACCTAATGTACCAATGGACAGGCTATTCAAGGCAACTATTAAGCATGGACTTATACCGCCCGTGATACCAGAATTTCCAGGAATCACCGTAGGCGGAGCTATACAGGGAAGCGCAATTGAGTCTACATCGCATAACTATGGATGTTTTTCTCAAACCACAAATTGGATTGAGATGATTCTTGCAAATGGTGAGCTGGTGGAAGTATCTCCTGAAAAGAACAGCGATCTATATTATGGTGCGGCTGGTTCTTATGGAACGCTTGGAATCGTTACAGCAGCAGAAGTTAAGCTTGTACCTGCAAAGAAGTATGTCGAACTAAGCTTCATACCTATAAGCAGCTTCAAAGAAGGCCTCAAGGTAACTAAGCAGAAGGTTGAGAAAGAATTGTGCCATTTTATTGAATGTGGAATGTTCAGCGAAAAACATGGCGTAGTTATTGTTGGAAGAATGGTGGACTCCAAGAATCACAAGCTGGTTAAGTTTTCTAGACCATTTGATGAATGGTATTACATTCATGCTGAAAAAATAGCAATGCAACAAGAAGCAATGGTTCAAACTACTCCATTAAAAGATTATGTATTTCGTTATAATAGAGGAGCCTTCTGGGGTGGTAAGATGGCGTTTGATCACTTCGATGTACCATTCAATCGATTTACAAGGCTTGCATTTGATCCAATCATGAGAACAAGGAAATTGTATCAAGCTCTTCAGGCTAGCGGTGTGGCACAAGAATATATTTGTCAGGATATTGTTTTACCTGAAAGCTCATTATTAAAATTTCTAGACTTTACCAGAGAAGAATTCGGTATTCATATAACGGGCTTTGTGCCGATAAAGGCAGAGCCAAAATCTCCGTTTCAATGCAACGGCATTGATACCAAGGAGATGCTCTACAACGTGGGTGTATATGGTCTGAGGATAAGATGTTATGACAAGTTTGTTGATGCGAACAAAAAGATCGAGACTGAGACCAAAAGATTAAATGGTAAGAAGTGGTTTTACGCCTACTCTTACTATAGTGAGAAAGATTTTTGGAGCATATACAATAAGGATTGGTACGATAAGCTAAGAAAAAAATATCACGCTACTACTTTACCAAGTATTTATGACAAAATAATAGTCAAGAAAAAGTATAATTATGATCACAAAAAAGCAGCTATAAAAACCATCCTAAATAGAGCCGAACTTCGTATTAAAGACTAGCCATTACTGAGCGAGATAAAAGATCTGTAGCGTATCTGTTGATATTTCATTATAATAACAGAGATATATGCGTAAATCCTTACCTAAGACTATAAAATCTATTCCTGCTGCTTGGGCAGCTGGGTTGCTGTCGATGTCGTATTTTTTGTCGATATTGTTAGGATTTTTGCGTGATCGTTTGTTGCTAGCTAATTTTGGAGTAGGCGGCGAGACGGATGCATATGGCTACGCTTTCATCTTCCCAGACATGATTTACCTTATGCTAGTATCTGGAGCTTTGAGTGTAACCATGATACCTGTGTTTAACCAGCGCTATCAGAGTGGCAACAAATCGTCTGCCTGGCAGTTGGTAAGCAGTCTTACAAATTATTTAACTATCCTTACGCTTGGTTTTGGTATTGTTATGGTTGCTTTTGCTGAGCCGATTGTTGAACATATTGTAGCTCGTGGAGTTGAAGATCCGCAGATTCAAAAGGATGCTATTGTGATGATGCGAATCATCGCTGTTAATCCAATCACCTTTGCGATATCCAGCGTCTTTGTGAGCGTCCAGCAGGCAGTTGGAAGATTTTTCCACTTTGCTTTGGCTCCTTTGATGTACAACATATCCATCATATTCGGAATATTGTTCTTGGGTGATGTATTCGGTATTTATGGAGTAGCGATCGGTGTTTTTGTGGGTTCATTTGTGCAGCTAGCAGTGGCGATATTTGGAATGAAAGGCCTAGGCTATAATTACGAAAGACTTATCTACTGGAAGAATCAAGGGTTCCGTAAGGTTTTACGACTCCTACCAGCTAGATCAATCGATCAAGGCATCGACGCCATCCTAGTATTGATAGAAGCAACAATCGCTAGCTATTTAATAGAGGGTTCTCTTACTAGCTACAGGGCAGCTTTGACTTTGCATCTAGCGCCGGTTGCTTTGATTGGTATTGCTATATCAACTGCTGTATTTCCAAAGATGAGCGAGCGAATTAATCAGGGCAGACCGGACTTATTCAAGAAAGAGCTACGAGGCGTTATAAGAACAATGATATGGCTGTCTTTACCAGTTGTGGTGTTCGTCTATCTAGCAAGGGGCTACTTGGTGCGTCTATTGGTGGGCGAGGGCAATGCCGTGATCGCTACTTTGCTGGGTATTTTTTCAATAGCGATTATATTTAGAACTCTGTTCCACATTTTGAGTCGAGCATTTTATGCTCAACAAGACACAAGAACTCCTTTGATAATCTCTATAATGGCAATAGCTTTGAACATACTACTGGCCTTACTGTTTGTTTTTACTTTTGACCTAGGCGTTAATGGCCTAGCGTATGCTCAAGCGGCTATAGCAATTTTTGAGACTATCGTTTTGACTATAGTGTTGTCCCATAGGCTCGATAAAATCTGGAACATTGAACTTTTGCTAGGAGTAACTAAAATGATATTCGCAGCTGTAGTAATGGGCTTCGTTACTTACTTTATGATTAGAATACTACCGCTAGAAGCTGGAGAAATCGGCTTTGTAGCATTGGTTCCAGAATTAGGATTAGTCGCTGGAATAAGCTTCTTATTCTATTTGGCGCTTTGTAAGCTGCTTAGAATAGAAGAGTCATATCCAATCGTCGATAAGTTTATCCAGATTGTTGAGAGACCAATTAAATGAGTCAAAAAATAGCGGAATCTGTTGATGCCATTTCTCAGATTAGGAATTTTTGCATAATCGCGCATATTGACCACGGGAAATCCACTCTAGCAGACAGACTGCTGGAAGTTACCGGGACCGTAGAAAAGCGAGACATGAAAGAACAACTGCTCGATACTATGGATTTGGAGCGAGAAAGAGGAATAACTATCAAGCTGCAGCCGGTGCGAATGAATTATGAGATGGGTGGAAGTAACTATCAGCTCAACCTAATTGACACCCCAGGTCATGTAGATTTTTCTTACGAAGTTTCACGTAGCTTACAGGCTTGTGAGGGCGCAATTTTGGTGGTTGATGCTAGTCAGGGTATTCAGGCACAGACTTTAGCCAACGTCTATTTGGCGATGGAGCAAGATCTTAAAATAATTCCAGTTTTGAATAAGGTCGATCTACCAGCTGCCGAACCAGAAAAAAGAACCGAAGAAGTAGTCAAGCTGCTGGGCTGTGAGCCAGAAGAGGTTTTACAGGTGTCTGCCAAAACTGGTCAGGGGGTTGAGGATATGCTGCAAAAAGTTATCCAATTTGTGCCTCCGCCAAAAGGGCATGGAAATCAGCCAACCCGAGCGTTGATATTTGATTCGCACTATGATGAGTTCCGAGGAGTAATCCTGTACACGAGAGTAGTTGATGGTCAGATAGACAAGGGCGATGAGCTGGTTTTTATGGCCAACGACACTGAAACAGACGCACTGGATATAGGCGTGCAAATACCTGGTTTTCAGGCTTGTAAGACGCTGCAAACCGGAGAGGTCGGCTCGATTGTGACCAGTCTTAAATCATCTTCTTTGGCTAAAGTTGGCGACACTCTAACGCTTAAAAAAGCGCCTGCAAACCAAGCTTTGCCGGGTTATAAAGAGATAAACCCGTTTGTTTACGCTGGGATATTTCCATCATCTAACGACCAATACCCTCAGCTAAAAGACGCCATGGAACGATTGCAGCTTTCTGATGCGGCGCTGACCATGGAAGCCGAGAACTCTACCGTAATGGGCTATGGTTACAGGGTTGGTTTCTTAGGAATGCTGCATTTGGAGATAATCAAAGAGCGTTTAGAGCGTGAGTTTGATCTGTCTGTGATCATAACTACTCCATCTACAGATTATCAAATCACGACTATTAAAGGCGAGGAGTTAAATATTAAGAATGCATCTCTTGTGCCAGACCAAAATCTGATAAAAGAGATTCGTGAACCTTGGGTGGTTGGCGAGTTAGTCACACCTAAGCAGTATGTGGGCGATGTACTGGGGCTACTTAGCGGTGCCAGAGGGTCACACAAAAACATTAATTATGATGGGGATCTGACAATTATCAGCTTTGAAGCGCCACTTGCCAACATTGTTACCAATTTCTTTGATAACCTAAAATCAGCAACTTCTGGCTATGGGTCATTTAGTTATGATCTGAAAGACTACAGAGCAGAAGAGCTGGTACGGTTAGATTATTTGGTGGCTAACGAAAAAGTGGAGGCATTGAGTATTATTTTACATAAGTCTGAGGCTGAAAAGGTAGCCAGACAGACCTTAGAGAAATTAAAAGAAGTTATCCCGAAACAACTATTTAAAGTCAGCCTACAGGGTGCAATCGGCGGTAGATTTATCGCCCGTGAAGACATACCAGCGCTAAAGAAAAATGTCACCGGCCATCTTTACGGTGGAGATGTCTCGCGTAAAAAGAAACTTTGGGCTAAGCAGAAGCGCGGTAAAGAACGCATGAAGAAGTTTGGCAAGGTTGACATACCAACTGATGCTTTCACAGCAATTCTTAAACAGGACTGAAGATATCAAACTCTACGCAACTATTGCGTTTGTGTTTGTTTTGCAATACAATCATTTTGTTAATTATATCAGTAATAAAATTAATAATTCAAAAGGATGGGCACCATGAAACAACAAACGAATAAAAAAGGCTTCACAATAATCGAAGTAATTTTAGTGCTGGCAATAGCCGGATTAATCTTCTTAATAGTATTTTTGGCTCTACCACAACTACAGAGATCACGAAGGGACACTCAACGTAAGTCTGATACTGGCAGATTAGTCGCTGCAATTACTCAATGGCAAAGCAATAATGATGGCATAACTTTGCCGGCTACAGCTGCTGATGTGACAGCCAACGTCTTACCCGCATATCTTGACTCTGGGTCAGGCGGATTTAATGACCCAAGCGCAGGTGGAGTATACTCGATGGTAACAGCAACAAATGGTGCTGCTCCTACTAACCTGGGCGAGATATCTTATGGTATCAATTTCGAGTGTTCGGGGTCTACTGCTAGCAATTCTGCAAATCCAGGTAACGCAGTATTTGCAGTAGTGGTTGAACTTGAGCAGGGTAGTTACTGCCAAGACAATAAATAGCACCTCGCTTCCTGGTTGTTCTTTGCAATAGCCAACTGGTTGTTTAGTCGTGCTAAAATAAGCTAATGCTAGACAGAATAAAACGACTCTATAGTTTTGACCTAGAATCTCTTGCCGTGTTCAGAATTGGTTTGGGTCTAACTTTGATTACAGACCTGGTTCTTAGATCTTTGGATATATTTGCTCACTATACCGACACCGGCTTAATATCTAGGCAGGCCCAGCAAACTATTGGTGATCCAAGAGGAGTTTCTGATTTTTCTTTGCTGTTTTTGAGTGATGGCAGGCTATTTATTGTTGTATTTTTTGTTATCACGGCTCTAGTTTATTCTGCCTTTACTTTAGGATACAAGACTAAGTTATTTACCATCTTGAGTTTATTAGCGCTTATATCGATACAAAATCGTACTGGTATTATACTCAACCGATCTGACGACACAATAAAGTTTGCATTGATGTGGTCGTTATTTATGCCGGTTGGTGGTATGTATTCTATGGATTATGTAGCAGAGAAGGCTTATAAAGCTAAAAAGTATTGGGCTAAATCAATGGTACCAATACTTTATTGCATACAAATATTTATGTTTTACGCAGTTAACTCGGTATCAAAAACAGCATCAGTCTGGACAAGTTCTGGGTCTGCACTTGAAATGGTATACAGTCTAGAAAACTTAGCCCTACCCTTAGGTACATATTTGCTTAAATTTCCCGATCTACTCCAAATAATAACCAAATCCGTTTTATTTATCGAATTTGCTATTGCGATGCTTGCATTGGTTATGGTGCCAAAACTCAAGACTAGAAGGTCGCTTCTGTTGCTTGCACTTGCGCTGCATATTCCAATATTACTCACACTAAAAGTAGGTCTACACCCAATAATATCGATTATTATGCTTATTCCTTTTATGAGTAAAGACATGAAAGTTATTAAGTTTGCAAACAAGCTGCTAAGTAGTATTTTTGAAAGGTTGATACTGCTCAAGGATAATTTTGCTGATTATGATAAGTACTTCAACAGTGTAAATCGCCCAGTATCTTCGCTACTTGACAGCTACAGGATGGCGACTCCGGTATTGAGCGGTTTTATCGTTCTGCTCTTTGTCTATAATTTTTCTCCGCATTTTGGGTTCATAAAATCTCCTGACTTCGTTGATAACACAGTGAAAACACTTTCTTTACATCAAGATTGGACTTTATTCGCACCCTCGCCACCATCTAGCGAGCATCAATTTGTTGTCAGATCTAGCTTAGAAGACGGTAGAGAAATTGATGTTTGGAAATATATTGAATCAGGCGGTTCGAGCGGAGATTTTAATTTAGAATATGAAATAACGGAACACAATAACAATCATAGATGGAATAGGTTTTTTGAGTGGGCTGCAAGGGACTCATACGAACCCTATAGGCATGAGTTTTTAAAATACACCTGTAGATCTTGGAAAACTTCTTTCCCGAAAATAGAGTTAGCTGAAACAGAGCTCTATCTTGTTACTAAAGAAAATGTTATCGACAACGACCCAGTCTATCGGTCGAGCAGAGTTAGTAATGTCAACTGCTTGAAGATCTAGAGACCTAAAAATAAAAAGCTTGTGTTTGTATTTATATACCTGGTATAGTTATTGATGATTCTAAAGTTGTGTGAGCTTCTTGCGAATTAAATAAAAAGTTTAAATAAAAAAACGGAGTTTTTTTGACTTATCGATTACCTAGAAAACTAGTTCTCTTTTTAGCTAATGCTTTATTGGCAATCTTTATATACATAATGTTCCAGGCTGTATCGTATCTTACTACTGACGCCAGTACGCTGCCTGTTGGCTGTTCTGGTTTCGCCTTGGCTCAAAGTGAAAATAGCGAAGAATCTTCTATTATCAGCAGTCTTATTCCTGGCGGAGAACAAGTTTTCGCCCAAGGTATAGCGGATTGTGGACATTTTCACGGTACTGCTACCTGTAGTGCAGCTGGAATAATATCGGTAGGCACTCATTATCAAAACAGCACAGGAAGAATATATATGGTACAAGTGGACGGGTCGCTTGCTTCACCTACGCCACCATCTAATGGAACCTGGACTAGTGCAACATCTTATTCTTCGGGTACTCACACAGTTAGCCTGGTCGCAACAGATGGAGCCGGAGGTGTTTTAGGAACAGCTGCTACGCAGACTGTAACTTGCACAGCTAGTGGTCCAACAGCTACCATTGTTACAGCAACATGTGATTCCAACGGCATGATAACTGGTTCCATCCAGGTAACCAGTAACCCCGGAAATGATACAATTTATGTACTAGTTGATAATCCTAATAATTCTCAGAACCTTGGCACTAATGGTGGATCTTTTTCTCTCGGACCATTTTCCTCAGGTAATCATACAGTAGAGGTTTATTATATCGACAATGGAGTGTCGCAGACGCTAAGTTCCACCAACGTTACCTGTTCTGTGGGTCAGACAACCACCAACTACTGCGTAGATAGAAATGGAGACGGTAACTACGAAACTTTTGAAAGTTTTACAGGAAGCCATACTCAGCCAGCAAATTCCGTAGCTACCAATGACAGCTCTTGTCCACCAGATACTGTTTCTTCAATTAATATTTCGTGTTCACCGACAAGCGGTACACCGCCAGACAGCATTGTTGTATCTTTTAGTCCGTCTGCTCCAAGTGGCTCAACCTTAACTGCATATCTAAATGGCTCAGCTGTAAGTAGCGGAATACTAGTAGGGGGCTTTAGTTCATACACTTTTGGACCAACTAGCACAGGATCGTATACTTTTCAGTTATTTGACAGTGCTGGCACCTCAATATCAAATTTGTCCAATAGTTGTACAAGAGAAGATGCCCCTAATCCTTCTGGAAATATCACTAGCTGTTCATCAGTAGGTCAGACTTCGCTTACTGTTAATTTTAATCAAAGCAACACCACTTCTCAGGTCACAGTTTCTATATCACCAACAGGTCAGTCAAATAATGTCTCGACATCGGCTACATCAACTCCTTTCAGTGGTCTGTCTGCCAGCACTCAATACACAGTAACTCTAAGGAATGGTGACGGAACCGTGCTAGATACATTTAGCGGGTCTAGTTGTAGGACTGATGAGCCAGATCCTGATCCTGCTCCAGAAATTGCTTGTGGGGCGGTGGACAACATAGCTCTTGGAGAGAATTTAATAACAATTACCAATGGCTTATCGGCAGGAACTTTAGAGTTCAGAGTAGATGGAGGCGCATATCAGGTCATTTCTACTAACCATAATTCTAGCAATTATACCCACAGCAACTTATCGGCAGGGTCTTATCAGTATAGGTTTACTAGAAATAGCGATGGTCAAAGTGATACTACTTCCAACTGCATAATCCAAGATCCAATAAGAATATGCAATAATCCAGCAGCCAATAATTACGAGGGCCCATTGAGTAATGGGGAGGTAGAAGATAATTCTCTATGTCGATATGATTATTGTACAGACACAAACAACGATGGCGTACCAGAGACACCACGAGAAAACGTCTCAGCAGCACCAGGCGCTAACGACCTCCAGCCAATACCAGCTGCTGGCTGTCCGCAACCAAACTATATTTGCACAAATGCAGCTGCAAACAACTACACAGCCAACCCAGCTCAATACGACATAGAAGACAATACAACCTGTCGCTACGATTACTGTACGGATACGACTGGCGACGGCATACAGAATCAGCCACGAGAAAACGTCTCAGCAGCACCAGGCGCTAACGACCTCCAGCCAATACCAGCTGCTGGCTGTCCGCAACCACAGCCAAGTATTAATATAGAAAAATTTGTTAACCCAAACGGTAGCGAGAACGTTAACGGTACTACAGAGGACACCACAGCTACGGCCTATTCAGCTACTTTTGGCCAATCGTTAGTTTGGCGATACATAGTCACCAATAACGGTACTGAAGAACTTGAGTCCGTCATTGTGACAGACTCCGAAGGTCTGATCGTTAACTGCCCTAGAACTATTCTTACAGTAAGTGCGCCCAACAACACAATGGAGTGTACAGCGACGGGGACAGCGACCTACCATCCTCTTAATAACGAATATGACAACACCGGTACAGTTAATGCTGTTGGAGTAATTACAGGCACACAAGTTGACGACAACGATCTTTCGCACTATCGAGCGGACATTAATCCAGGCGTATCAATAATCAAAAATATTCAGGACGCCAACGGCAACTTTCAGCCAGCCGACACAACTCCTGGGGTGGCACTTGCCTATGGCCAAACAGCTGTATACGAGGTTATCATTACGAACACAGGCAACACCGTTCTAGATCCAGTAGTAACGGATAATGAATGTACATTATCTTCGGCTAGCCCGCACACCGGTGCTGATTCGGATAGCCTTTTTGAGCCAAACGAACAATGGCGCTACACTTGCACTAAATTAAGCATAACTCCTAGTGACTACAATACTTCAAGTTCGTTTCTGAATACATCTCAGGTGGTTGCTACGCCAGTTGACAATGATGGTACGCCTTTTAGTCCTGCCGTATCTGCTCTAGGCCCTCAGACTAATCCAGCTCACTATAACGTTGATGTCAACTCTGAGATAGTGCTTATAAAGTATGTTGATGACGCCGATATTTCAAGCAATACTCTGCATGATGCTAACACTGCTGATACGGGTGTAGATTTACTGTCTGGCTCTACAGCCAGTTATACAATAGCTGTCTCGGCTCCTAATTCGGATACTCATTTGGACATTGGTGGCTACTCAAATTCAGGTAGCTATCAGGTGAGTGATGATCAGTGTGACTCTAGCCCAGTATTCGATTCTTCCAACAACGGTGATACTGATTCTGATGAGCTACTAGATCCTGGCGAGACATGGCTTTACACTTGCGAAGTGCCTGACTTGACTATAGCTGATTACAATAACAATAACGAATCTTTTGAAAACACAGCAAGCGTAAGCGCTAATCCTGTAGAATCTGACGGCAGCGATATCCCTGGACAAGACGACCTAGCAGATGAGGATCCGGCTAATGTTAGGGTATTGGACCCTAGAATCGAACTCAAAAAGTACGTTTATGAACAAAGTCTGCAAACTAAGCATGATGCTCAAAACAGCGACTCTGCTGTACTGTTGGCTCAAAATTCAACAGCCTATTACAGTATCGAAATAACAAATACAGGGAATACAAATCTTGACCCGACTGTTGCAGACGATAAATGTACCAGCATCTCCAATCCTACAGAACTAACGGGTGATGCAGATAGCATATTTGAGCCAAACGAAACCTGGCAGTATCAATGCAGCATTTCTAACGTGCAGCTTGAATTCGAGAATATAGCAAGCGTGGTTGCGGTAGTGGTCGATGAAAACAACCAGCCAATTCCTGGTTTCCCTGATCTATTGGACGACGATCCTGCAAATATCAAGATTGGTCTGCCAGAGATTGAATTAAAGAAGTATGTTGTAGTGGACGATAGTAGATTCGATGCTCAGACTGCCGACGACTCAGTTAAATTTCTCTTGGGTGAGACTGTTAATTTTGAAATAGATATAGTAAACACCGGTGATCTTCACCTGTCATTTAAGACAAGCGATATAACGGCTGATTGTAATAATATTGAGCGCATAGATGATGGTGATGGCGACGCGCTAGACTTACTAAAACCAGGAGAAAAATGGGTGTATTCATGTCAGGCTACAGACGTAACACAGGCTAGTGCTTGTGGTGCCGAAGTGGACGCAACTCCGGTTGATGAAAATGGGAAGTCGCTGGGTATTGGCTTAGTTAGCGATGATGACCCGGTTAACATCGAACCAGTCGTTGAGCCTAAATTGGTGACCACTGGTGCAAGAACTAACATTATTGTGATATCTGGATTTGGTATTTTAACTACTGCTTTATTCATAGCCAACGTTACTGTTCTTAACAAACTCAAACTTCTTCCTGCCAGACAGGTCGTCGCAAATAGACTTTCCAGCCTAGGCAAGCCAAGTAAAACCGAGTCTGTAGATATAGAGGACAAGAGCTCATTTTCTAGAATGATGACAATTGGACACTTGGCTTCTAAATACTCAAGTCAGCACAGAAAGCAGACTCAAACGACCACTAAGCAAACCAAGAAATCTCTTAGTTTCCGAACCTCTAAGATAAAATGAATCTACCACGACCTAACGGTTGGGGTATCTTATTAATTCGCTAATCTTGCAGCTACGCTTCAAGTAGCGCCAACCGGCTATCGCCGGAGGTGCTTACATCCCCCGGAGCTTACGCTAACAGGGCATTACGCGATATTAATAAAAGTCCTTGAGCGTAAGCTTTTTCGAATGATAATATCTTATTACTAATTAAATAACTTCGATGTTATTGTGGGGAATTCTTGTTCGGTGGGAGAGGCGTTGATAGAGGGGGTTTCTATGAATTTAACGATTCTTAAAAACAGCAAAGTACTTGCCTTTTGGCTGGCCACTTTGACAACAGTAATACTATTAAACGGCCAAGTTTTGGCTACACCAATTAGTCTGGATTCAGGTACAGATTTGTATATTTCTGATGAGATTGGGCCAGACGACGCAGACAGCAGACAGTTGGTCGATAGTCTGGACGATGAGTGGGAGCAAGCAGTGATAGATATAACTCAGTGCAGTGATTGTTTCGATGCGGTAATTGTCCCAGATGATCAAACAAACATTACACAACTATCCACGGTTGACGAAGGCATAGTCGTTGACATTTCACTAAAAGATTTGGCTAACTTGGCTGACACCACAGATTTGGGGGTAGCAGCTAATACTCAAACCAAGTCTGGGTCGGATAGCTCTACTTCTATGCAGGGTTCTGCGCCTAAGCCAAAAACCTTGGTCGATCAAAGTTATCTTAACGAGGTGGCTGGCTCTAGCGCTAGTCGCAATGGATTACTTTTTAGTTTCTCGCAAGGCGTAAACGCTTTCGGTGCGTGGTTTGGTGACGTTGAAACTAGGACTGATGGCGACGGTGAGCCTGCTTTAATCAGGCTATATGACACCAATGGCGATCTTATTGGCGCTGAACAAACAGTATTCACTAGCGAGTCAGATCAAGAGAAGTGTGGTGCGCCAACTCAAGATAATTATGCTGGCTGCGGCAACAACACTACTCGCTGGATTGGCTTTGTATCTGACGATTTAGTTCAGCAAATGATGCTAATTGTTGGTGATGATGACACGACCGAAGGTTCTGATAACGGCAATACCGAGCATTTGAGCGTTATGGGTCTAAGGGTTGCTACTGGAGAATTTGTCACAGTAGAACCTGCAATGGAGGTCGAAGAGGTCGAAGAGGTCGAAGAGGTCGAAACTAAAATAGAAGTAATTGACGTAATAGCTGTTGTTTCAGCTCCTGAACAGATTGAAGAAGAGGCTTCGCAAGAAGAACAATCCGCAAAAGAAATAATCGAGTCTCATCCAGAAGCAGTATTAGTAACTGCAGTAGCTTCTATTCAAGAAGTGGCAGCTGTTAAAGAAGAGCAGTCGCAAGAAAACACCATTGTTGCCATTGATGACTCAAACTACAACTCGCTTAATGCAAAAGTGCTTGCCGTGGCTAGTGACAATCAGGACAATACTTTACCCGATAAAGACATTACTCAGCATAATCAGATTAAAGAACTTGCCAACACCGGTGCAAAAGCTAATATTGCTATGATTGCTGGGGTTGTTAGTATTGCTATTTTGGTTGCTGTTTCGCATCAGCCTGTCTACAGATCAGAAGTATAGCCTTTGATGACAAACTAGCACTCTTGTGCCTCGACTGCTAATATGCTAAAATTCACTCATATTTATGAGTAATTTAAGCAACCGTCAACAAGAGATAATAAGTGCAGTAATTGAGCAGTATGCTGAAGTTGCCGTCCCTGTAGGGTCGGTGACTCTGGCCAAACTATTTGATGTTTCTAGCGCTACTATTCGTGCCGAAATGGCTTTACTTGAAGAGTTGGGTTATATTGAGCAACCACATACTTCTGCTGGTCGCATACCAACAGACAAGGGTTATAGGTTTTTTGTTAATCAAATAGCCGAGTCAAAGGGCGCTGGAATAAGCGAAAAAGTAGCGCGCGAAGAAAAAGCCATGCAATCTCGTATCGCAAGCGCCGGTGCGGCCGACAGGGCAATCCAATCAGCCGTCCGGACTCTAGTCGAGTTAACTGGCAATGTTGGGTTAGCTACTATCGGCAACTCAATATATGTAAGGGGTTTTAGTAATTTGTTCGCTCAGCCTGAATTTGCTGCGGCTCAAACTGTACAGCAAGTAGCAGGGCTTTTGGACAACATCGAGCCTTGGTTAAAAGAAGCAGCCCCGAACAAGCCTTTAAGCGTGTTTATCGGTAGCGAAAACCCGATCGGTAAAGCTAGCGGCTGCACATTGGTGATATCTAAGTTTTCTAGCCCATTTAGCGACAAAAGCTATGTAGGAGTTTTAGGCCCAACCAGGCAGGACTACCGTAATGTTATGAATCTAGTCAAGCACACTGGGCATATGCTTGAGGAGGCGCTTGCTTAAGGGATCGAAATATGAAACATGAAACACGAAACATGAATGGGGTGGAGGTGGATAACAAACGGAGCGGGGATATTTAATATGGATTGGAGGTCATTTTTCGAAGGAGCATATGGCAGCGTGTCGAGGAATCGCAATTATTTGGGTGAAAAACTACACTTTAGACAATTCCTATTTAATTATTTTATTTTGTTTCTTATTTTAGCTATATTTATAACAGCAGGCTTTCTGGCAGACCCAGTCTTAGGCGCGGGAGCGTTACTGGTCTCTCCATTAGTATTTTATTGTTATTATAAAATAGTCAGCAAATTGTTTGATAATTTATTATGGAAAAAAGTCTTTGGTAAATTATTCAAAGGTTACAAAGAGCCCGATGAAGTACAGCAAGCTATGAGAGCTTTCGAAGAAGATCCATCAGTTGACAACAAGGCAATTTTGAAAAATATTTTAAATTCAGGAGATAAACAATGACCAATAAAGACGAAGTTAAAAGTAAAAAATCAAAAAAGGCAGTTAAAGCTCAGGATGAGGCAGTAGTTCTAACCGCCGACCTGCAGCGCCTACAAGCTGACTTTGTAAATTTTCGCAACAGAGCTGAAGAGGAAAGAGCGCAAGCTGTTGGTTTAGGTAAATCGAGCGTTATTCAGGATCTATTGCCAGTTTTAGACAACCTAGACCGCGCTTTAAATGCAACACCAGTCCATAACCCAGTAAACTCAGTCGGTGAAAGCAAGGACTCTGAACTCGAAAAGATTATTCAGGAAACTAACGACTGGCTAAAGTGGAAGGTTGGAATAGAGGCAATTCATAAGCAGTTATTAGCAAAACTAAAAGAGCTTGGTATAGAAAAGATATTAACTGTAGGTAAAGAATTCAACGCTGAAACTATGGAAGCAGTAGCTGTAGGGGGCGAGGGCGCTCAAGAAATTGTTTCTGAAGAGCTCCAAAGTGGCTACATGTATTGTGATCAGGTTTTGCGAGCGGCTATGGTTAAGGTGACTAGGAAATAGCCTTTGACAATTCGTTAAAATGTAACTACAATGTAGCTACATGAACACAACAATTATAAAAATAGGAAACTCTAAGGGTGTCAGGATCGCTAAACCTCTTTTAGATACAAGCGGCTTAGACGGGGATGTTGTGGTTACTGCTACAAAAGGCAAAATTACCATCGTTCCGGCTAAGCCCAAGAAAAAAGTCATCGTAAATCCAGAATATCTCGCCAGCCTAGAGGCGCTTAAAGAATGGGATACTCCTCAGGAAGATAAAGCATGGGCTCATTTGCAATAGGCGATATAGTACTAGTTAACTTCCCTTACTCAGATATGACCAAGTTGAAAAAGCGTCCAGCGCTAGTCGTTGGCATTGCTGAGTTTGGTGATCTGATTTTGGCGCAAATCACCTCGACCAAAGGTGCTAGTAAAATATCCATAGAACTAAGCAAAAAGACAATCACCGCTAGCGGCCTGCTGCAGGCAAGCTTCGTCCGCCCTGACAAAATTGCGACTCTAGCCCTACCGCTCATAGACAAGAACCTGGGTGCTTTGCAAGAAAATGAAATAAGCCAAGTTAAAAAACGACTTGTTGAGGTTTTGGATGTTTAGAGCAGAACACAAAGAGTTTGTCCCTGAAGAATTACAAAGTGGCTGCATGTACGGCGACATTGTTTTGCGGGTAGCTATGGTCAAGGTTGAAAGAGAATGAATCTAAGTGATATCATAAAACGAATTGAACTAGAAGAAAAGATATCTCAAGATGCTCTTAGGGTCGTGAAGAAGCATCTAGAGATCGAATCTTTTCTTGATGAATTGATTGAATTATATTTCGTAAACAGCGAGATCATTGCTTTCAAAGAAGAAGAAAAAGAGGAAAGATATTACATTCCAGATAAAGTCAGATTTTTTATATGCAGTTGGTGCTATAGATAAAAATGCGAAATCAGCACTGCACGAATTCAATGAGCTCAGAAACCAGTGTGCGCACAACCTGAATTATAATCTTGATGAGGAGAGAGATTGGCTGATTAAGATTGATGAGAAATATATCGCCAAGACACAATTAAGTACATCAACTGAGCCCGGTATGGGTTATGTTGAACTACATGATAGAGATAAACCTATTAAAGAAGTGCTTGATGTGGTGTCTATGAATCTTAAAAGCTACTTGATGTTATCGATTAAGTTGAAATTAAAGTCAAAACTTAACAAAATTAGCACTCAAAGTCCTTGACTGCCAGAAATAGGTGATATATAATTCTAGCACTCTCAATGTTAGAGTGCTAACAAGCAATAACATTAGAAAATTAATAAATTAAGTATAAACACCCCCAGCTAGGTTCAAAGGCGGTCTTTTATTGAAAGAAAGCAACTTGATCAATATCTGGGAAGGCTTGCAGATTTGAGTGCAGTTTGGTGGTTTTTAGACATGTACCCAAGCGAGGCGTATTAATATACGTTGAGTGCGGCGTACCAGAAAAACCGCCAAAATGTGCCAAATATGCTAGCCGCAACGTAATTAAAAGCAAGGAGCAATACACATGGGTAAAATTATAGGAATCGATTTGGGTACAACTAATAGCGCAATGGCAGTAATGGAAGGCGGAAAAGCTACAATTATTACCAACAAAGAGGGCGAACGAACAACTCCCTCAATAGCCGCAATAAACAAAGGTAAAGAGCGAATTGTCGGTACAGTCGCCAAGCGACAAGCTGTAACCAACCCCGAAAACACTGTTTTTGGTGTAAAACGACTGATTGGTCGTGGTTTTGACAGCAAAGAAGTCCAAAAAGATATCAAACTAATGCCGTACAAGATTGTAAAATCTGGCAAAGCTGTAAAAGTTAAGATGGGTGATAAAGATTATAGCCCTGAAGAAGTTTCGGCAATGATCCTTTCTAAGCTAAAAGCTGATGCCGAGAAATATCTTGGTCAACCAGTCACCGAAGCGGTAATAACCGTTCCTGCGTACTTCGATGACTCACAACGTCAAGCTACTAAAGATGCTGGTAAGATCGCTGGGCTTGAAGTTAAGCGAATTATAAACGAGCCAACAGCTGCAGCATTGGCTTATGGCATTGATAAAGACGGCAAGAAAGACGAAAAGATCGCCGTATTCGACCTTGGTGGTGGTACATTCGATGTATCTATCCTAGAACTAGGCGACGGCGTCTTTGAAGTACTTTCAACTAATGGCGATACTCACCTTGGCGGTGAAGACTTTGACCACGCTATTACTGACCATTTCTTGGCTGAGTTTAAGAAACAAAGCGATATTGACCTAACTGGCGATAAGGCTGCCCTACAGAGACTTAAGGACGAAGCCGAAAAGGCCAAAAAAGAGCTTTCTACAACTGAAGAGGCTGAAATTAACCTACCATTCCTAACAGCGGACGCTGATGGTCCGAAGCACTTCGAGTATAAGCTCACTAGAGCTAAGCTAGAAGAACTAGTAGGCGACCTATTGGACAAAGTTGTTGCACCAGTTGAAAAAGCGCTTAAAGACGCTAAATTAAAGGCTGGCGATGTCGATGAAGTAATTTTGGTTGGTGGTATGACCAGAATGCCAGCTGTGCAAGAACGCGTTAAGAAGATTTTTGGCAAAGAAGCCAAGACTGGCGTAAACCCTGACGAAGTTGTAGCTGTTGGTGCTGCAATCCAAGGCGGTGTATTAGCCGGTGATGTAAAAGATGTTCTGTTGCTTGATGTAACTCCACTAACTCTAGGTATCGAAACAGCCGGCGGTGTGCGAACCCCAATGATTGATCGTAATACGACTATTCCAACTGACAAGAGCGAGGTTTTCTCGACTTACGCCGACAACCAGCCGTCGGTAGAAATCAATGTTCTGCAGGGCGAGCGCGAAATGGCTGCTGATAATAAATCTCTTGGACAGTTCATCCTAGATGGAATCCCACCAGCTCCTCGTGGCGTACCGCAAGTCGAAGTCACCTTTAGTATTGACGCTAACGGCCTGCTTAACGTAACAGCTAAAGACAAGGGTACTGGTAAGGAACAGTCTGTGACTATTAAAGACTCAGGCAATTTAGATAAAGCTGATATCGAAAAGGCACAAAAAGATGCCGAAGAGCATGCCGAAGAAGATAAGACTAAGCGTGAAGCAGCCGAAGCTAAGAATATGTTAGCTAGCGCAATCTCTGGTGCTGAGAAACTTAAGGTTGACTCTAAAGATGACTTGAGCGAAGAAGACATTAAGACTTTGACGGATGCAATCGCAGCCGCTAAAGAAAAAGAAAAGTCTGATGACAAAGATGAGCTCGAACAAGCGCTAAAAGATTTCTCAGAAGCCGTGAATCCAGTGACGACCAAGATGTACGAAAAAGCTGCAGCCGAAGTTGATGAAGAAGACGGTGATGACAAGAAGAAGCCTGATGACAAGGATGAGGACGAAGTTGTTGAAGGCGAAGTGATTGACGGCGACAAGTCCGACAAAAAAGACTCTAAGAAGAAAAAGAAATAAATCTCGTAGCTGGTAGATGGTAGCTCGGAGCTCGTATGGAAAAGACTAGGATACAATCATTCACTGATTTGCAAGCTTGGCAGCAAGCCCACAAGTTACGAATTGGCGTACTGCAAGAGGTATCAAGTTTTCCGAGCGAGCATAAATATGGGTTATCATCACAGCTGCAGCGAGCATCAATCTCGATTGGCTCAAATATTGTCGAGGGTTTTGGTCGACGGACCAAGAAAGAGAAAATTCAATTCTATGGGATAGCTAGAGGGTCATTGACCGAAGTTCAAGACCAATTAATCTTATCTCATGATATGATGTTAATCGAAAAAGGAAAATTTAAAGAACTGGCTGAGCAATCAGTAAGAGTCCACAAATTAATTAACCGCCTAATGCGCAGCATAAAGGAATCAGAAAATGTTTGAAAACTTATCCCCAAGAAACCAAGAACGTGCGAAACACCTCCGCAATCTAACTATCGGTGCTTTTGCTGTAAGTATTGGTCTAGGAGTAATGTCTTAATGTTTTCTTCCCATACGAGCCACCAGCTCCTCCCATACGATCCACTTCTTACCATACGAACTACGAACTACGAAATACGAGCTACCAAATGGAGCGTAGCGTAATGTCAAAAAGAGATTATTACGAAGTACTAGGTTTGGGCAAGTCTGCGTCTGAAGACGAGATTAAGAAGGCTTACCGAAAAGCGGCTATTAAGAATCATCCTGATCAGGGCGGTGACGAAGCTAAATTTAAAGAAGTAAACGAAGCTAACGAGGTTTTAAGTAATTCTGAAAAGCGTAAAAGATATGATCAGTTTGGTCATGCTGGTGTTGGCTCATCTGCAGCTAGCGGTGGTGGAGCAGGTGGTATGGGTGGTTTTGGTGATTTCTTTGGTGGAGCACAGGGTGTTAATGTTGACTTGGGAGATTTATTCGGTAGTTTCTTTGGCGGAGGCGGTGGTCAACGCGGCGGAAAGCCGCGAGGTCGAGATGTTCAGACAGAGGTTAAGCTAGACTTTGAAGAAGCCATTTTTGGCGTAGAAAAAGAACTAAACATGAACCTTGAGGCTGTTTGCGAGCACTGTAAAGGCACAACTGCTGAGCCTGGTCACGAGATGATAAAGTGTGATACTTGTAAGGGCCAGGGCCAAGTTAACCAAGCTATTCGTACACCATTTGGTAATATTCAGCAGGCTCGAACCTGCCCGACCTGTCGCGGCAAGGGTGAAGAACCAGAAAAAATTTGTACTAATTGCCGTGGAGCTGGCACACAAAAACAAGACACCAAAGTGAGCATAAAGATACCAAAGGGTATTCACGACGGTGCAACAATTCGCCTAAGTGAACACGGGGAGGCTATCGCCAATGGTGACAGAGGTGACTTATTTGTAGTAATCAACGTTAAGCCACATAAGAAATTTACACGAGAAGGTAGCTTGATTTTATCAGACGAAACTATATCTATGGTTGACGCCGCTCTAGGTACCGAGATAGAAGTAGAAACTGTCGACGGCCCCGTAACCATGAAGATCCCTTCAGGCACCCAGCCAATGACCGACTTTAGGTTGCGCAACCACGGAGTCCCAGCAATGAAAGGGGAAGCTCGAGGCGACCATATTGTTCGAGTATATGTTAAGATACCTAAGAAATTAAGTCGCAAACAAAAGAAAGTGCTAGAGGAGTTTTAATGAGTAAGAATCAAAGTATATCGATCCAATACCTGACAGCAGAGCTAGATAAGCTCGGATGGCCTTACCGGCATATAGATGAAAGCAGAATGATAATGGAGATGACTCCACCAGGCTGCGAGCCAATCATATTCAGGGTAACGAATTCAGAATTTGTTAGTGCTATTGGGCGGTATCTAGCTGACCATAAAGATCTTACCTATGAAATGTGCGAATCCGCTGGCATAAAGGTTCCTAAGTCGATCATCCATAACGACATGGATACCTCATCGAAGTTTATGAGTGGTTACGAAAAAGTGGTGGTTAAGCCAGTAGACGGCTGTCACGGAGAAGGAGTCACTACAGGTGTAGATAACAACAGCCATCTAGAAGAAGCTTTGGCTTATTCGATGCAAGATTACGATAATATTTTAGTCCAAGAGCAAGTTTTTGGTGAAGATGTCAGGGTTCTTTTCATAGGTGATGAGTTTATCGGCGCAATAATCAGGCACCCCGCATCAGTAACTGGCGATGGATCCAGCACTATTAAACAATTAATTGAGACAGAGAACAAAAAAGAAAATCGTGGCAAGAATTATTCAAAATCACTCAATGAGATTGACTTTGAGGCAGCCTCTCTTTACTTAGGTGGGGACATCGACAATATACCGAATTCGGGCGAAGAAGTTAAGGTTATCGGAGCTGCTAATGTTGGATTAGGAGGTGTGTCAGAGGACATAACTGATAAAATATCAAAAAATATAATTGTACAAGCTAGAAAAGCTAAAAATCTTTTGAGGGTAACTCATGCTGGCGTTGATTTTATGATTCCTGACCCTTTTTCAGAGCCATCGGACTCCAATCCTCTTAATCTAATAGAACTCAATGCGGGTCCATTGCTTGCTTTTCATGAAAAACCCAATATTGGTGAGGGCAAGCCTGTGTCGAGCATTTATCTTAACTGGCTTAAAGAACAAGCTCTAAAAAGGTAACCACGGCTATGAAGAAGATAATCGTATATTTTCATACTCCAGGAGAGATGTCTTACCCTTTCAATTACAAAAAGTATCTAGAAGCTTTTACCGACTTAAGAAATCTTCTTAAAGATAGAGATGCAGAGATGTATATTGCTAGAGGGGATGATGCTTATTTGGGTGATAGCAATTTCACCAACCTATCAGTTATCAGCGACAACGGTTCGGTTGAATCTGTGGACTCTATTGTTAAGGCGGATTTAGTTTTTGATAAACGGGATAACTACACGTCCGACATCATGGGTGCTGCTAAGTTGAACAATGTTGAAGTTGACATTCTTTGCTCTGATAAGAATATGACAGACGAGAAATTTGGATACTTGATGCCAAAATCTATATTGCTTGAAAGCAAGAGTGATTTCTTGCAAAAGATAAAAAACATCAGCACAGAAAAAGTTGTCGTTAAGCCAGTTATCGGCTTTTCGGGAGAGGGAATAGAGATCGACAACAAAGATGAAATTATCAAGATGGTTGATTCATTCGAATACCCAGTCTTGCTGCAAGATTTTGTAGACACGAGTTCTGGTATCCCCGGCATAACGGACACTCTCCACGACTTAAGAATTGTTATGGTTAATGGTGAGATAGTGCAAAGCTCTTTTAGGACTCCCAAAGAAGGTAGTTTGTTAGCGAATGTTGCCATGGGCGGCAGTATTGATTTTATAGAAACAGACAAACTACCCAAAGAAGCCGTACTTATGGCTAAAAATATAGATAAGGAATTACTTAGCTATGGAGATAGAATATTCTCAGTTGACATGATTTTCGATGGTGCTAAATTTTGGCTCCTAGAACTTAATAGTAGGCCGGGAGTTAACCCTCTTTCTGTTGGCTCAAAAGGCGGAGTTTACCTAGAGAGATTAGCAGACGTTCTAGCATCTTGACTTATGTCTTAAAGGTGCGTAGTATGGCTTAAGTACAGAGTCGACTATTAGTTAAAATTAAGTTAATCGATAAGGGGTGCAATGGCACAATTCCAAGAAGCACTAGTTAGGGATACGGTTTTGGTTGTAGGCGCTCCGCGTCTAGATACTTTTGCTGCTTTAAAACAGTATGCTGATGAGTATGGTAAAAAGATAAAAATTGTTGTCATTGCTGATAAGAAAAAACTCAAATCCCTAAAGCGTATAAATAAGCTTAAAAAGACTCGGCAGTTTAAACTTATTGAGTGTAATTTCAACTCAGCTACTGACATTAAGAAGCACATAGATCCGCTAGCTTCATCCCTGTTGGCCGTAACTGCACAGTTTGAAAATGTTATACCAGAGTTTAAAAAACTGATACCCCATGTTCCATACCTACATACCCCAACTAGCGAGTCGTTGGATTGGGCTACCGACAAAGTGAAGATGCGTCGCATGATGGACGCCGCTGGCGCTAAGCTAAACCCTAAATTTATGGTTGTAAAGAATATCGGCGATAAAACCATAGCCGATATTGAGAAGAAGATTGGATATCCTTTGATTGTTAAGCCTTCTGGGTTGGCGGGAAGTCGACTAGTCAGCCCTTGTTATCACGAAGATGAATTAAAAGTTGCCCTGAAGAGCATAGACAAGGCGATTGAGGTAGTCCACAAAAAGCAAGCTGGTAGAGGCAATCCCCAAATCTTAGTCGAGGAGATGATGGAGGGTTCGATGTATTCTATAGATGCCTATGTTAATGACCGCGGAAATACTTATTTACTGCCACCGGTGCATGTTAAGACTGGTCGAGCGATTGGCTTTGATGATTATTTTGGTTATCAGCAGCTTACTCCAACAAAACTTAAGAAATCTAGTGTTGATGAGGCTAATCATGCTGCCCAGGCAGCAGTGAAAGCTCTAGGTATGCGTAGCACAACTGCGCATGTTGAATTGATGCGTACGGTCAAGGGTTGGAAAATCATAGAAGTTGGTCCGCGTCAGGGTGGCTTTAGACACCAACTTTACAATATGTCTTTTGGCGTCAACCATATCCTTAACGACATCTTGATACGTATTCCACAAAAGCCTATCATCTCTAAAAAGCGCAAGGGTTTCTCGGCTGCTTTAAAAATTTACGGCAAGAAAGAAGGTTTCTTGAATAAGGTCCAAGGACTTGCCAAGATTAAAAAACTAGATTCTTTTGTTAGGGTTAATCAAAACATGAAATTAGGTGATAAGGTCGCTTTTGCTCGAAATGGTGGTGGCTCAGCGTATGACTTCTTTTTATTCAACAAAGACAGATCCAAACTATTAGCTGATATACGTAGAATAGAAAAGAGTTTTAAATTAGACATTGAATCTGGTAGGGCAAAGTCAGACAAAGCTTAATCGTAGAAAGGTGGCAAATATTGTGAAGCTCAAAACTATCCTAGGTAGTTTCTTGCTGACCATAGTATCTGTTATAGTAGTATTATTCTGGGTTGATTCTAGGTCTGGTTACAATCAGCAAGTCGTGAAGTTTGGCGACAACAGACAGATTATTGCCGAGGTCGCTGATACCCCAGAGCAGAGGTCTTTAGGCTTGAGTGGTCGGAGGGATCTGGGCACTGAACGGGGCATGTGGTTTGTGTTTGACAGACAAGACAAGCATGGTATTTGGATGAAAGACATGCAGTTCGCAATTGATATTTTATGGATCAACGAAGATCTAGAAGTGGTACATATTAAAGAAAATGCCACACCTCAAAGCTATCCCAAAACTTTTGTTTCAGCTGCTCCAGCAAAGTATGTACTGGAGGTTAACGCTGGGATAATTAAGGAGGACGGGGTTAGCGTCGGCGATAAGTTGTCTTTAGAATAATTACCTTGTCTTCAAGATTTGTCCTATACGAGTCACGAACTACTAGATACGAATTACCCACGTGTAAGGCACGTGTTATAATAAGCGTATGCAATATGACGCACTGATATTAGTTGCCGGCGGGTTGATGTGTTTTGTATTACTCTTTTTACGTACCAATGTCGCCTTGGCGATACTTGGGTTATGCGCTGGTTATGTTTTTAGCGATATCTTAAGCAGCCGCTTAAGTGGTTTTCTGTACTCAAACAATTACAATTCTGGCAGCCTACCTCTTGAATCGCTTGCATCCATCGGCTTAATAATTACCCCTGCTTTATTGATAATTCTCAGATTTAGACACTATCAAAAGGGCAGGTATATTCAGCATTTACTTCCAGCAGTGGCTTTCGTGATTCTTTTGGCAGTTCTAGTTGTCAATAACCTACCTATTGCCTACGAGCAGAAGCTTATAGAAAATTCATTGGTCTTTGATCTTATAAGGCAGTACGAGTTGGCAATAATCGCCGGAGTTATAGCTCTATCAATTCTAGATATAC
>Ga0209187_1000872_pt1 | contig 42762 bp, 31 predicted proteins | sample BantaG_FD_187430 | JGI IMG/M metagenome (GOLD analysis project Ga0209187, IMG submission 187430) | Marine algal microbial communities from Bantry Bay, Ireland - BantryBay_4 metaG (SPAdes) (version 2) | ecosystem: Host-associated > Algae > Red algae > Unclassified | place: Bantry Bay, Ireland...
AGAATCGAGTGCAGAGGTGATAAAACTGCTTAGTACTACTGCTTGCTCAGATTCTACAATTTGAGCAATTTGCGTCAGCGTATAGTCTATTTTACTCATTTCTAAAACAATGATACTACCCGGCTCTGTAAACGAACCAATGCTCGCAAAGAAACGCAATAAATCATCCTGAGAAATTACCCCCATATAGTTGTCTTCCTTATCCACTACAGGAATTACCGTCAGCTTATATTCACTTACCAGATGAAGCACCTTGTATATGTGATCATCAGCCTGTGCATAAGGTCGATTTAGTGACAAATCATAAGACCCTAAAGGTTCTAGTACATCGTGGTCCAAAATGTCTTCTTCACTTATTAAACCAAGTAGTTGTTGGTTATTGACAATAGGAAGGTGTTTGACATAATAGTCACTCATAACGCTCAAGGCCTCTTCTCCCGTGTCAGAAGTTTTCAGAGGTATAATGCTCTGTGATAATAAATTTCCTGCGATCATAACGTTTTCTTTTTGCTCTACCAGCATTTTAACTATGTTTGCTTGTATGTATAACGTTTTTCCGTATCGGTTCGTTTCTCATTCGATAAAACAAGGTACAAAAATAGCAGATTTCACTTGTGGCAGACAATTAGGTATAATGATTTGCTTTCTATGTCTTCAATACCTAAAAGGCAATCGCTATACCAAAAAAAATTACTGTTGGTTATTAGCTGTTGCCGTTAGCTTTCCCTTTATTGCGATTGAAGCGCGTTAGAGTGAAGCTAACGGCCAACAGCTAACAGCCAAAGGTTGAATCGTTAAACTATCCCAGCAATTTCTTTTTCTGAAGTACGAATTCTTCTTCGGTCAATAAGCCTTTTTGTCTTAATTCTGCGAGTTTTTGCAATTGCTCTAGTAACGCTGTGTTTTGGCCGGAATTTTCCATTGTTTTGGCCTGGTTACCACTGAGTTGATAGTTGTTTTGCTGAAAAGCTTCAAATTCATCCTGTATTCTCAAATAAGCCAGCGCATCGTGGGTTTTTATTTTTTCAAAATCTTTGAAACCCAGTGATACTGCATTATCCAGATGATACATTGCTTTGTTTTTGTCTTCCATCAGTGAGTAAGCGCATGCCAGATTAAAATGTACTGAAATATCGTCTTCGTTGATTTGCAGTGCTTTTTCAAAATCTTCAATGGCGCCTTCGTAGTCGTAGTCCTTGAATTTTTTGACACCACTGTTTTTGTATGGATTGGCTTTTGATGCGTTTCGTGGTTTTCTTTTTGATCGTGGGGCAGGGGGAGCCTGTTGTCTCCGTCTATCACCACGGTCGCGTCGTTGCTCATATCTTCGATTGGTACGACCTCCTCTTCCATCTCGTGGTGGTCCGCCTGTTCTCTGCTTATTCTGGTTAATTCCTCTGTAAGCCATCAATGCAACGATACCAACGATGAATAGCGGAATTTTAAAGATGCTAGCCACAGCAATGGTTCCAAAAATCCAAAACAATAAAGCAGGATCAAATTTTTTCATTTTTATAAATTCTTTTGCTGGCAAGATAGTTAAGTCAATTGACATTGAAAAACTATCTGTATATTAAGAAGTTGCAATATATAAAAGCTCCGCCACAAACTTTGTTGTGACGGAGCTTTTACAAGATGCTGGATGTGCTGGATGCAAGATGCTGGATCATACGTTACGTAGCGATCACGCTTGTATGCCGAAGTTGTGACGAAGGCATGAGCATCCGCCATCTTGCATCCAGCAACTAGCATCTTGTAACTATCTCAATAATTTTTTCTTTTGGCTGGAAAATTCTTCTTCCGTGAGTAGGCCTCTTTCGCGTAGTTCGCCTAACCTTTTCAACTGATCCAGCAGATCGCCGCTCAGGGCAGGAGCTTCTTCGTGTTCTATTTCTATGTTGAGTTGGAAGTTATTTTTTTCAAAATCTTCGTATTCATCCTGTATTCTCAGGTAGGCCAAAGCGTCGTGGGTTTTGATTTTATCAAACAATTTAAAACCACATTTTACGGCTTTATCCAAATGAAAAAAGGCTTCCCCTTTTTGCTCGGTCAATGAATAAGCGCAGGCCAGATTGAAATGAATAGATGGGTCTTTATCGTTGACGGTCAACGCCTTTTCAAAATCATCTATTGCTCCGTCAAAGTCGTAATCCTTGAACTTTTCTATTCCGCTTTTTTTGTATGGATTCTCGTTTAGGGCAGCCTTTGCTTTATATGCTTGTCTTTGTTTTTTTACCGCTGCTTCGCGTTCTTTTTTCAGATCACTTCTGTTTGGTCGGCCCACAGGAGGAGCTGCTTGTTGGCGTTGGCGTGCGCTTCTGTCAAAGTCAGTATTTCTTTTGCGGTAAGTGGTTTCCATATATCGCTTGTTGTACTTGATATCAAATACATCCTGGTCCATCGAAAGAAAAGCGATAAAATCAATGATAGAAAGTATAAATCCTATTCCTGGAATAAGATATAATAACCCTAAACCAATTTGACCAAGATAGAAGCGATGTACACCGAACTGTCCAAGTATGAGTGCGAGCATTGCGGCTAGTGTTTTATCTTTCATTCTATATGTATAATTCCTCTGTTGTACGATGACTTCGTACTGTTGTTTATATTGTATTGTTTCCATTTCACTAATCTCATAATTACAGTTTGTTTTCACAAATGAATTAGACTAATGAATGCTTTCTCATTATAAACTGATGTTTTTGATAGATTATTTTGGCCGCTTGGTATTTGAGTGCAACTATTTAAGCAGGTACTCAAACTTATCCTATAGATAAATGGGACTGCCTGCTTACTAGAGATTGCATGTTTGGCCAAAAATGGTTAAAATAATGAGCTTTGGCCAAACGAATGCTTTTATTTAGCCAAAACGCTCTGACTAGAAGGAGTAATGTTTAAAGAACCCTCCTCCTTATCAGCGTCCTAAAATATCTTACAAGTTAAAACAGCAATATCGTCTGGGTAAGTTAAATTTCCTCTGAAGAGATCAATTTCCTCCATCAATTTTTGATTAAAGATGGTAGCGGAGTCCTGCTCATTTTTCAGAGTAAACTCCTTCAACATATCTTCATCAAAGTATTCACTTGCTTCGTTTTGAACATCCGTAAGCCCATCTGTAAAGGTTACAATAATGGCTTCCTCATCAATTTTGATTTCCCCAATTTCAACTTCAGGCAACTCCATAAAAGACCCCAGGATAGTGGAGCCTTTATCCAAATGATATACTTGACCACCCATCGACATAAGAGGTTGGTTGTGACCGGAGTTGACATACTTGAGGGTATAATTTATCTTGTCAAATTCAGCAATGAAAAAGGTTAGAAATTTTTCGCCCTTTGTAATTCTGAAAAGTGATTGATTGAGTTCTCTGACGAAATCATCTAGTTCAGAACGTTTGTGAATAAGGCTATGAAAGTTGGCCTGAAAGTTGGCCATTAATAAAGCTGCCGCAATCCCTTTTCCCGAAATATCGGCAATACAAAATGCAAATTTGTCATCATCAAATTCTATGAAGTCAAAGTAGTCACCTCCTACTCCGAGATGCGGTTTGTAAATAGATCCTAATTCAAAAACATCACTTACCGGAAACGCAGAAGGGATTAGTAAATGTTGCATATCTCTTGCCAGTTCCATTTCACGGCGTAGTCGTTCCTGACCTAGTTCTTGTTTAAACAAGCGCTTGTTTTCAATCGCTACAGCAATGATATTGGTGATGGTTGTGATAAACTGTACCTTATTATACATGTCATCATCTTTCTCAAAACCACCAATGAAGGTATAGGCAATGGCATGGTCCTTATGCAATACAGGAATCACAATATCGAATTGTTTAATCAGTGGGTGGTCGGTATCCCCTTCCAGGTTACCGAGGCGTTGGTATTTGGGGAGTATGTCGCTGATGTTCATTTTTACCAAGTCATCTTCAATCCCGATGGATGAGATACATCGCCACTTATCTTTTTTGATGATATACAAAGCCATCTTCTTTACCCCCATTTCCCAACTTAGAAAAGAGTTGTACATCTCATACAGTCCCGAGGCTTTTACATTACTATTGATGGCCTGAGTGATGGTCAATAGGCGATTGATCTGCAACTGTTTCAAGTGCAGCGCCCGCTCCATGGTTTCGAGCGTTGACAGATCCTTTTTTATTTTTGAAAATTCAGACATTATCTTGGTTGTAGTGAAGACCGAAGACGGGAAACTTCGGTCTTCCGTCTTTCTTCTAAATTTTAAAACTATCTACTCGTTATTCACATCCAATGCATCACGAAAACCATTCCCAACCAGATTAAAGGCTAAAACCATCATCATAATGGCGAATGCGGGGATTAATGCCAGAAATGGTTTTCCGCTGATAGCGTATCCATAGTTTTCATTCAGCATCGTGCCCCAGGAAGGTGTTGGTGGTTGAATTCCAAAGCCAAGATAACTTAATCCTGCTTCAATTAGTATAGCTGTTGCAAAAGTTGTTGCCGCTATGACCATTACCGGACCTAATACATTGGGTAAAATATGTCGAAATATGATTCTTCCTGATTTGAAGCCCATACTTTGCGCAGCTTCTACAAATTGGATTTCCTTAAACGAGATGACTTGTCCACGTACCATACGTGCCACATCTACCCACATCGTCAAACCCACTGCTAAAAATATAATTCCAATTCCGCGACCTAAAGCCAGCACAATTGCAAAAACCAATAATAAGGTAGGTATTGACCAGGCGGTATTTATAATTAACATCACCAAATCGTCAACGCGGCCACCGAAGTAACCCGCAATAGCTCCAAGAGTAATTCCGATTGTGAGGGAAATAAATACCGCGATCAAACCAACCAACAGTGAAATTCGTACGCCAAGAATCAGACGACTTAACATGGAACGTCCATATTTATCTGTTCCCAGTAAAAAGGTTTTAGAGTAGATGTTTTCTTTTTTTACCTGGGCTTGTAAATCTACAAGTGCCATTTCTATTTGTTCTTCGTTTATATTATAAAAGCTTAATTGACCTGCTACTTCTTTTTGCGTTTTATTATTGTACGATAAAGGGTAGTAAATATCTGCCAAATCGTACATGATTTCTTTTCCTTTTATTCGCTGAGCTGTTTCGATGTCGTCACCTTCATATCGTTCCACTATAACTTTTGCGCCTTCAAACCTGTAGTTATTGATGGGCATCAATTTATAGGGATTGGCTTTCCCAAAAAGCATGGTTTTGAAAATGTTGCTTTTTTTTATTTCTCTGTTTTTGTGAATAGCTAACATTTGAACTTCGAAGCCGGGAGACTTCAGAGATACTTCTGGTATCTGTTCGTTAACATCAGGTGTTTTGTCTGGCGAAATTAGATAACCCAAAACAGCCATCAACATTGCACAAGCAATCACCACCATACCGAATACAGCAGGTTTGTTTTTCCATAAGCGCCGCCAGGCTCTTTGGTTAGGTGAATCTTTTTTATTATGATTGGTGCTGGGTGTCATTATGTAAAGATAGAAAATAAGGTAACTTTTCAATGTCTCATTGTATGAAATTAAGTTAGAGATTCTACTACTTGTTGTTAAGATGGGATCGGCTGTCCATTAATTAAATTAAATATTTTCAATGTAAAATGTAAACCCGCTAAATGATAAATCAAAAAGTTTTCCCACTGACGTAAAATCTACCGTATTTGGCCACTTTTACATTTTGTATTTATCATTTTTCAGTTTTACATTAAAAAAAGCTGCTTATTGCATGGAAGCCATAATTACAAAAAAAGGTGTACATTTAAAACATGAAAATCGCCTTACTAGAACCCTTCTTTACTGGCAGCCATAAAACCTGGGCGGCGGGTTACCAACAGAGTTCCCAACATGATGTGGAAATCTTTTCTTTGCCGGGCAGGCATTGGAAATGGCGTATGCATAATGGCGCCGTTTCATTGGCCAGACAGTACAATGATGGTGCATTTAAAGCAGATTTTATTTTGGCAACGGATATGTTGAACCTTCCTGTTTTTTTGGCTTTGACTAAAAACAAAATTTCTGGTATTCCTGTGGGTATGTATTTTCATGAAAATCAATTGACTTACCCCTGGTCAGCAACTGATCCTGATGTAAAACTGAAACGCGATCTTCATTATGCATTTATCAACTACACCTCTGCCCTTTCAGCTGATCGGGTCTTTTTTAATTCACAGTATCATTTGGATTCGTTTGTAAATAGTTTGCCGGACTTTTTAAATCAATTTCCGGATTTTCAGGAGTCTGAAAGTGTGATGCGCATTAAAAACAAAAGTCAGGTTTTGCATTTGGGAATGCCTCTGAAAAAAATGGATTCGTTTCAGTCTGATCATAAAGATGAAGTTGCTACTATTTTATGGAATCATCGTTGGGAATATGATAAGCAACCGGATCTTTTTTTCGAAGCTTTATTTCGATTGAAAGAGGAGGGTGTACCGTTTAAATTGATTGTGTTGGGTGAGTCGTTTCATAAGGTTCCTGATATTTTTGCGAAAGCGAAAAAACGATTAGCTGATGAGCTCGTACATTTTGGTTTTACAGAAAATATGGATACATACACCAGGCTTTTGTGGCAGGCAGACTTGTTGCCGGTAACTGGTATACAGGATTTCTTTGGTGGTGCAGTAGTTGAAGCTATTTACTGTGGCTGTTCTGTATTACTGCCACAGCGATTGGCATATCCGGAGCATATTCCGGTTCATTTGCATGACAACTATTTTTATGCTTCAGATACTTCGTTTTATGATTTACTCAAGTCAAAGGTTTTGGATGTTGAAGCTATGCGTAATTCGAACGATTTGCGAATGCATGTTGGTAAATACGACTGGGCAACTCAAGCCGTATTATATGACCGGGCTTTTGAGTCTACTCAAAGTCTTGGTGCATTGAGCTGAGCTGATCAATCAATTCCTTTTGTTCTGGACAAAATTTGTACATTTACTCGAGCAAAACGTTAATTCATCATTAATTAGGTGAGCTTTTAAACCCATTCATGAATCCATTTTTACTTATTCTGGCTATTGTCCCTGGTCTGTTGATCTGTTATTTGGTCTTCAGGGCGGATCGCTATGATAAGGAGCCAAAATTGATGATGCTTGCCTCATTTATACTTGGAGCATTGATTACTTATCCGACCATGAAGGCGGAAGCTTTTGCTGCAACACTAGGTTGGGAAGATTCTACTAATTTTTTCGAACTTTTTATATTTGCTGTTATTTTTGTCGGCTTAATTGAAGAGGCGTTCAAGTTTATATGCCTGGTGGCGTTTCCTTATTTGCGTAAAGAATTTAATGAGCCACTTGACGGAATTGTTTATGCTGTTTTTATAGGGATGGGGTTTGCTGTTGTAGAGAATTTACTTTATGCGGATCGATTTGATATTCAAACCATTGCTATCAGGGGACTAACTGCGGTGCCGGCGCATGCCGCTTTTGCTGTAATCATGGGTTATTATGTAGGTCAGGCCAAAACGAGTAAAACCAAAAAAATTCAATACCTGCTAATGGGATTGTTGATTCCTGCGGTGATACATGGCTTGTATAACTTTTTCATTTTGCAGCCTTATTATGAGTGGATGATTGGTTTTGCTTCTCTGGTTTTAATTATCTCTCTTTACTTTGCCTACAAACTTTGTCTGGTTCACCTCCAAACTTCTACACGTATATCAGAGGAAAAAGCAGCGGCTGCTTTGGCTATTGCTGCAGCGGCACAAGATGCCAATGCAGCAGCTACCGATCAGGACATGATTGATGAGATTTTCAAGCAGATGCGTAAGGAGGAAGAATGATGCAATGTAAATCGCAGTTTCAATGTTGCGCAGTTTGAATTTTTTTCTCTTCAACTACCGCTTAATCTTTGTATAATGCGACACCCTACGGGGTCGTAAAACCTACTTTCTTGTTTTTCTAACATTATGCGACCTATCTGAGGTTGTCTATCTTTTTGACCTCAGAGATAGCCTTTCTGTTATAGGATTTTATAAACCCATAGGGCGTCACATAACCACTAAAATAATAACTATGAAAGTTCTATTTTTTTTTAGAATCGCTGAACTTTAAAGGATTCATATGCTGTGCCTTTTCCTATTTCTAAAAGGTACCATCCTTTTGGTAAATGATTCATTTCTATTGAGGTTGAAAAATTAAAATTTCCTTTCTTTATTAATTTTCCTGCGTAGTCTGTCAGTTGAAAGCTTAGTGCTTCGGTACTTAATGTTTCAACTTTGATATTCAGCATATCTTTGACTGGGTTTGGGAAAATTTGAAGACCTAAATCATTGGATAGATCGTTGATTCCTGTGACAATTGTTGCTATTCCAATTTCATTACTGTAGTCAGATTCTTCCTGTGCATTGGCTGCTTTTACTTTATAGAAATAAGCTGTGTTTGGACTTAGACTGTTGTCTTCGTAATTCGAAATATCTGTTGCTGTAGTACCTATTTGCTGATAGTTTACATTGTTGCTGGTGGATCGTTCTATTATAAAACTGGTTTCATTGGATGCGTTATCTTCCCATTCCAATTGGATACTGGTAGCGCTTATAACTGTTCCTTCTAAGTTAGTAGGTGGTAACAAATTGGCGGCGCAATTATTTTCAATATAGTCATTGACCTCTGTTCTTATTCCAGCTAGCTCCGGATAAAACATATCTCCCGGACAGGCCGTTGCACAACCATCCTGATGTCCTGATATATGATTCAAAGTTAGGCTGGATGGTATATGCAAACTAGATCCGATCGGATCGGCATCAATATCACAGCTTTTCCAGGCGAGTAAGTCTTTCAGTCTTGATTTAGCGTTTGTGGTGGGGCTAATATTTGTAAAATCTCCGAGCATACAAACGCCCATCGTTGCGGTATTGGTTCCACAAAAGTGCGCTCCTCTTACGTCGTCACCTCTTCCTTCGTATAGCACTCCGTTTGGATCGATCAACCAGTTGTAACCTACGTCGTCCCAGCCATTGACATTGACGTGATAATCCCAGACACTTCTGACTACTCCAGCCCAATCTGAGCTTACATTAGTTCCGGCAGAGTGGTGTACAATTAAGTGGGTAACGGTGGTTGCCGTTGGAGTGGTGTCTTTCGGGCAATCACCTGTTGGGCACCAATCCAGGCGTCCTTCAAAATCGGGTTGTGGGCAGGGGCAGGTTACTGTTCTTGGTGCGGCTTGATTTGATGGTTTTGTATTTTTATCTGTATTGCCGGGACTAAAAAAATGGAGCTTTAGGCTATTAAGTTTTACATAGTATCCCGTTTCGAAAACTATTTTCAGTTCATATAATTTTTTGTTTTTATTTTCAAATATTAGTTGACTTATCCATTGACCATTTTTTTGTTCGGCATGCGCATCTATATTGGCTACTTCCCAATTGCCTTTTTCATTTGCATTTTCGTAGAAGCGATATAATATTTGATTGGTTTTTTCCTTCCAGTTTTCTGCTTGCCAGACGATCGAAAAAGCTAAGAATGGGTCTGCTTCTATTGGAATATTTTGTTCTGATATGGTGTACGTACTTGTTTCGTTTATAGCAGAAGCTATGATACCATTTTTGTCTATTAATATTCCTTCTCCAGCTGTTGTTGAAAATTCATTTATTTCAATGATCTTTCTTTCTGGTAACGTTTTTTGTGCTAAGCAAAATGGAAAATATGCTATCATCAATACGACTAGGGTGAATAATTTAGTTTTCATTTTACTTTAGTTTTTGGTTGTTAGCATGACGATCCGTATCACGCTTTGTCTTTTTGATAATATTTTTTTTAAACGCTTCAGCTAAATCAACTCCCGTTTGATTCGCCAAACAAATCAGTACAAAAAGTACATCAGCCATCTCGTCACCCAGATCCTCTTTCGCCGATAATTCCTTTTCTTTTGTTTTGAACGATTGTTCACCATATAAGCGTGCCATCAATCTGGCTACTTCTCCAACTTCTTCAGTCAGTATGGCTGTATTGGTTAACTCATTGTAATATCGAATGCCTACAGCATTGATCCATTGATCTACTGTTGTTTGTGCTTCTTTTATCGTCATGCTTATTCTTTATGTTTAGTATCTATAACAAGGGTAACGGGTCCATCATTGATCAGGGCTACTTTCATATCAGCTCCAAATTCTCCGGTTCCTATTTCTATTTGACTTTGTAGATGTAACTCCCTGACGAAGGCTTCATATAAAGGTATAGCAATATCAGGTTTTGCAGCCCGGATGTAGGATGGGCGATTGCCTTTTTTTGTACTGGCCATTAAGGTAAACTGACTTACTACAATTATTCCGCCATTGACAGCTCCTACAGAAAGGTTCATTACATCGTTTTCGTCGTTGAAGATGCGCAGGTTGGTTACTTTATTACACAACCATTTTATTGCTTCTTGAGTATCTGTTGGTTCTATTCCCAATAAGATGAGCAGCCCTTGATTGATTTTAGATTTTATTTTTCCATCAATGGAGACTGAAGCTTCTTTTACTCTTTGGATGACAACTCTCATATTACTATAAAATTAGTTTTTTCTAGGAAGTCCGTTCTTCGTGAAGTTCAATGGAGTTAAATTTAGGAGAATTTACTTTTTTCGATATAGGATAAGGCTTTAGCTTTGTTGGCCTGGTACTCATTATCTTTAATACAGTGTCTAGATCCAAATCGTTGAGCCATTGATCCTGTAGCTCTTGCGTTTCTAAAACCAACGGGCACCGATCACTTATGTGATTTAGCTCAGGAGTAGAGGGTATTGTGATAATAGAGAAGCTTTTTATTGCTTTTGTTCCTTCTTCCCAAATATCCCAGACTCCAGCCAACATCATCATACTGGCGCCATCTTGTATGATTCTGTATGGGCTTTCGTTTAAACCTTCCCGTTTCCACTCGTAATAGCTATCTGCCAAAACCAGACAGCGTCGACGGCGGATGGGTATTCTGAAAGAGGTACTTGCTGAAATTCCTTCTTTGCGGGCATTGATCAGCTTACCCTTATTAACACCATCTCTCACCCAATGAGGAATGAGGCCCCAGGTCATATACTGCAAGTGATCCTTTTCTGTATTAGTAACCACATAGCCGTATTGCATTGGAGCAATATTGAAACTTGTTCGTAGGTTACCAACGACTTCGATGCCAAGCTGACTTTCTATCATTTCTTTTGGTACGGTGAATGAGTAACGTTTGCACATATTATGGTTGGTATGTTGGTAATTGTTAGTTTTGATAAAACGTTGTTTTCATTGATTTTCTGAAGTTACAAAATACCCGTGGAAAACCTGAGGTTTCCCACATTATTACCTTTTTGATGTTGGTAACTACGTGTAAAACCAGTAGAGTTGTTAACAGCTACCAAGAATTTTAAAATTTAATATATAATGTATAATACATTTAGTCAAAAAGTGTCAGTAACTGGGGTAGTTATCTACATCCCACCAACTTCCCAACATTTGAAAATTAAAAATACTTATCCATACTACGACTTACCAACATCATGTTCAAAAACGGCTAATTCCCTGATTTATACCGTCATCTGTTGTTAATAAGGTGTTGATAACTCTTAGTAAAAGTTTAGTATTGAATAAACCTAAAAGCGTCCATTTATTTTATCCCCATATTAACACTCCTAATGATGATAGGATTTTTTTAAATTTTTTTATCAATTAATTATTACCAATAGTTAGTTGTGTGGATAACTGAGATTATTTGGTTTTCCACCAGAGCGGTCTGCTAAGGTTTTACGTGTTCAGAATGCTGCACTGTCAGATCGTTGCATGGCCAGATTTTTCTGCGGTCGTACATCCGCATGAAGTGATCAGTCTGGCAGCTTGTATGAAGCGGCCCTGGCGCAGTTGTGTAAATTGGTTTGATAGTGTAGCACGCTTAGAAATTTTAATGAACCTGCTTTTTTTACCTTAGTATGTTAATCCTTTTTTTAGTTTCGTTGTTGAAATGGAAGCAGGATAACGTTCATTCCGTTTTTAGCATCTGGTTATCCACATCTGGAATCAAAACGACTTAGTTCATATGAAATTTACTGAATCAAATAAGGTAGGAAGAATTGTTAAAATCTGGTTGCTTGTTGGGATCGTCATGGTTTTCTTCCAGGTTGTCATTGGAGGAGTGACTCGATTGACTGGGTCAGGACTTTCTATTACTAAGTGGGAAGTTGTCAGAGGAACAATTCCTCCATTGAGTCAAGTTGCCTGGGAAAAGGAGTTTGATTTTTATAAAGAAACGCCACAGTATGAGCAGATCAATAAGGGAATGTCACTCTCAGAGTTCAAGTTTATTTACTTCTGGGAGTATTTTCATCGTTTGTGGGCGCGTAGCATGGGGTTTGTCTTCCTGATACCTTTTGTCTTCTTTTTGTTCAAGGGGAGGCTCTCTAAGTCATTAGTTACTGATTTAGGGATCGTCATTCTTTTAGCTGTGGTGGTAGCTTCAGTTGGGTGGATTATGGTGGAGAGTGGTCTGATTGATAGACCCTGGGTAAATGCCTATAAGTTGAGTTTCCATTTAAGTCTGGCCTTAATCCTGTTTGCCTACCTGTTGTGGACTACTTTTAAGGTTTTTAAACCCCGTCCAAAAGTTTTCCACAATTCTATGTTGAGAAAGCTAAGTTTAGCGTTTATTTCAGTTTTAGCTATACAAATATTCTTTGGTGGAATCATGTCTGGCATGAAGGCTGGTTTATTCTATCCGACGTGGCCGGATATGCATGGGGAAGTCATTCCTTCTATTTTGCTTGATTCAAATTCATGGGATGTTAATAACTTTTATGCGTATGATAAAAACCTCTTTATGCCCGCCCTTATACAAATTATCCACAGAAGTTTAGCTTATGTATTGATAATCATAGGTTTAACTATATTTATAAAGGGAATAAAAGCGAAGATTTCTTCAAATTATACAAAGTGCTTATATATGTTGATAAGTATGTTGGTAATTCAGGCAGCTTTAGGTATCGCTACTGTTTTATTATGCAAAGGTAGCATTCCGGTAGACTTCGGTGTCTATCATCAGGGAGGCGCTTTGCTATTGTTGACGATCTCCTTATACATGCTCTATATCACCCCTAAAGTACAATACTAACAATTGTTGGTAACTATGTGGATAACTCTAATAGCTTTCTAAAATACCTTTCTTTTTCAGGATAAGTTTCGAGGTATGCTTTGGCAAAACAAATTTGCTAATTTAGATGGTTACCAGAGTTGTTAATATTTTTCCTAATTTTGCCGACATTAAATACATTATCAACGCATTCGAAATTATCCAATTTAAATGAGTTACGAGCTAAAGGAAGAAGATCAGTTTAAGTATATTGAAACCAATGGGGGAGACGAAGTCCTCTTACTCCTTCATGGTTTATTTGGAGCTTTAAGTAATTTTGGGGGTATAATTGAGCATTTTGGGAAGACCCATAATGTCGTTGCACCGCTCCTGCCAATATTAGAATTACCAATCCGTAAAGTTTCTGTTTCTGGTCTGGTGGATCACGTGGCAGCCTTTGTTGAGCATAAAGGCTATGATAAAGTAAACGTACTGGGTAACTCACTTGGTGGCCATATTACGTTGCTTTATGCTTTGGCACACGCTGAGAAGGTAAACGCTGTGATATTGACCGGGAGTTCCGGCTTATTTGAAAATACCTTAGGGTCAACATTCCCTAAGCGGGGAGATTACGAGTTCATACGTAAGAAGACAGCAGATACTTTTTACAACCCTGAAGTAGCTACCAAAGAACTGGTAGATGAAGTATATGATACGGTGAATGATAGAAATAAAGCGATTCGTATAGTAGCTACAGCTAAATCAGCTGTGCGCCATAATCTAAGTGATAAGCTACATAATATTAAACGTCCTACCTTATTGATTTGGGGACGTCAGGATAATGTAACTCCGTTCTTTGTAGGAGAGAAGTTTAATGAACTGATAGAAGGCTCAAAATTAGTTGTAGTCGAAGAATGTGGCCACGCGCCAATGATGGAGAAGCCTAATGATTTTAATGTAGCTTTAGAAACATTTCTTAATGAACTCTCTGCAAAAAAAGAAGCTTGATTATTTGACCAAGCTTCTTTTTCTTTTCTAGTCTGTCCCAGATTTTTTCTTTTTTCTCTTTTGTTCCTCTTGCATTGGATTTGTAGGGGCACCTCTTTGCCTGCCTTTAAAAAGCTCAAATCTGTTGATCTTTTGTTTAGGAGGGTAGTGATTGTTGTTGAGGTCAGTATCAGCAGTTTCCAGATATGGATCTAGTGTCATGCTTTTAATTTCCTTTTGAGTTACAAATATTTTCTTGACCTGCTTATCATTTAACTTCCAGATTTCTGCTGGGATGTGGTGCATTTCCTTATTTCCGTCCATGTACTCAAATTCGAGAAGGATGGGCATTACCAGGCCTCCTACGTTTTTAAAAGATATTTCGTAGAAACTATGGCCTGCATTTAGCATCGCTTTTTCTTCGTCGGACAAGCTAGATATATATTTATTGTATTCTTCTTTTTTAGATTCATTGACTTTATACGGATCATATTCTGTATAGAAATCTCTCAATGATTGGTCCTTTTCATCTCGAGTTTGAGCAATGGCTTCTTTATTTCGAATACGGATGATGCTAGTTGGAGCTGCCTCTTTTTCTTTCTTTCGAGCAGCTAATTCGATTTCAGGATTTTTAGAATCCATCTGAAACCATTTGACGTCATCTATGGCAATGTCAACATGCTCGTTGGTATAAAACCAACCTCTCCAAAACCAATCAAGGTCAACACTTGATGCGTCTTCCATTGTTCTAAATAGGTCGGCAGGTGAAGGATGTTTGAACATCCACCGCTTGGAATAAGTCTTGAAAGAGAAATCGAAAAGCTCACGTCCCATTACTGTTTCTCGCAAAATGTTTAGCGCTATAGCTGGCTTAGCATATGCGTTGGCTCCAAATTGGTGGATGGATTCTGAGTTGGTCATGATGGGAGCAATCTTGGATTTGTCACCTTTCATGTAGTTTACGATTTGATCAGCTGAACTACGTCTGGAAGGATAGTCTCTTTCCCATTGTTGTTCTGCAAGTGATTGAAGAAAAGAGTTGAGTCCTTCATCCATCCAGGTCCATTGGCGCTCATCAGAGTTGACGATCATTGGGAAGTAGTTATGTCCCACTTCGTGAATAATGAGACTGATCAATCCATACTTTGTTCGCTCAGAATAGGTTCCATCTTTTTCTGGTCGGCGACCATTAAAACAAATCATGGGGTATTCCATTCCGATTCTATCAGCATGTATAGACCAGGCCACTGGGTAAGGATAATCGAATGTATAGTGTGAATACCATTTTAAAGTATGTGCTACTGATTTAGTAGAGTATTTTTCCCATAGTGGGTTACCTTCCTTGGGATACATTGACATCGCCATGACCACAGATCCGTCGCTTTGATCAACGCCCATTGCATCCCATATAAATTTACGCGATGAAGCAAATCCAAAGTCTCTTACATGCTTTGCTTTGAAAGACCAGGTAGCTTTCTTCGAAGATTTATTCTTTTCATTCTCTTTTGCTTCATCCTCTGTAACAATCATTACAGGTTGTTCTTTTTCTTTTTTTGCTTTATCTAATCTTTTTATTTGCTTGGAGCTGAGTACGTCCTTCGGATTTTGCAATTCTCCTGTAGCGGCTACCATGTGATCTGCTGGTACGGTAATGTTTACTTCATAGTCTCCAAATACTAAGGCAAACTCACCGCGACCCAAAAATTGTTTGTTTTGCCAGCCTTCTACTTCATTGTATACACAAAGCCGTGGAAAGAACTGAGCAATGGTATAGAGGTAATTATCTTCTTCCTCAAAGTATTCATATCCGGATCGACCACCTATTTGCATTCTGTCATTGAGGTTGTACCACCAATTGATAGAGAAGGAAAAAGATTCGCCTGGCTTTAATGTTTGAGGCATATCAACTCGCATCATCGTGTTATTAATAGTATAAGGGAGTGTAGCGCCTGCTTTTGTTGTAACTGCTTCTATTTTAAAGCCACCATCAAACTCATTGAATAAACCATTGAGTTGGCGTATGCTCATCTTATCTGAGACCTCTCCTGTTTTGATTTTATAAGTATCAGAATCTTTGGCGCGTACATTTTGGTCGAGTTGTAGCCAAAGGTAATCCAATGGATCTGGTGAGTTATTGTGGTAGGTAATGGTCTCTTCTCCGTGTATCGTCTGCTTCTCATCGTTAAGTTCAATGTCCATCACATAGTCAGCTTGTTGCTGCCAGTACAGGTGTCCGGGAGCGCCTGAGGCTGTTCTATACACATTAGGAGTAGGTAATTCCTGTCCTAGCTGACGGAACTTGTTTTTATTAGTAATCTCTTCCTGAGCTTGTAAGCTAAAGCTAAAAGCAGTAAAGAGTAGGATATAAATGGCTAGGTTGTAAATAGGTTTCCCTTTCATTTTAAGTTACATTTTATAAGTGTGTAAAAGATAATGGTACAATGTTTCACGTGAAACGTTGCACCATTCAGCAAATGTAATATAAAAAGAAAAGACGGAGTAGCGGGCGAAAGACCTTTTAGATTTAGAATCTTTCGAGTAAAAATGATTTGAGTAAATCAAACTGAGCTTTCATTGGAGTAGCTTCTTTAGGCTGGTCTGCCAGGATTGCGAGCCTTGCAGGGATTTCAACGTTGATATTCAAGGTTGATTCAACTTCATCAATAAACTTTGATGGATGTGCTGTTTCTAAAATAATACCTGACGTATTTGGATGAGAAGCTTGATATTCTTTTAAAGCAAGATATCCAACTGCACCATGTGGATCCATAGTATAGTTATACTTATCCATAACCTCCTGAATAGCTTCACGAGTGGCTTCATCAGAATAAGCAAAGCCACTAATGTCTTTCTTCATATTGTTCCACGTGAAACGTTCCACCTTTACAGGAGCTGCTTTATCCATATAAAGAGAAAGCATTCTATAAAAATTAGAAGGATTTCCAACATCCATAGCATTTGAAATAGTAGCAACAGAAGCTTTAGGAGTGTATTCTCCAGAGCTTAAAAACTGAGGAACAATATCATTTGAGTTAGTAGCAGCAATGAAATGCTCAACAGGAAGACCCAGCCTTTTGGCTAAAAGCCCAGCGGTAAGATTCCCAAAGTTTCCGCTGGGAATAGAGAAAACAAGAGGACGAGACTTATCTTTCAATTGCTTATAAGCCTCAAAGTAATAAAAGGTCTGAGGTATTAAACGTGCTATATTTATTGAATTAGCAGAAGAAAGTCGAATAGACTTATTTAAATCCCTGTCAAGGAAAGCAGATTTCACCATAGCCTGACAGTCATCAAAGGAACCGTCCACCTCAAGGGCAGAAATATTATGGCCCAAAGTAGTTAGTTGTTTTTCCTGTAAAGGACTGACTCTACCAGAGGGATAAAGAATGACAACTTCAATACCTGGTGTTTTATAAAAACCGGAAGCTACAGCACCCCCTGTGTCTCCGGAAGTAGCAACAAGTATCACCAGCTCTTTACGCTCACCTTTATTGAAATAGGCCATCAAACGAGCCATAAAACGCGCTCCAAAGTCCTTAAATGCCAGTGTAGGGCCATGAAACAACTCCAATACAGCACGATGATCATCCAAAGGAACGACAGGTGCAGCAAAGTTAATCGAATCAAACACGATCTCTTTCAAATCATTTTCAGGAACGGCAGACCCAATTAAAGCTTTTGCCACTTCAAAGGAAAGTTCCGGAAAACTATACTTATGAATTGACTCAAAGAAAGATGCTGGAAGGGGAGTAATGGTCTGAGGAATAAATAAACCATTATCATCAGGCAAACCTTTAAGAACAGCCTCTTTTAAAGAAAAGAGCACTTCGGTATTATTAGTACTATAGAGTTTCATAGAAGAATAACTTATTTAAAAAGTTGTATAACTAATGAGCGGGGGTGATAGTTAGACGGAAGTCCGAAGACCGACGTTTCCCTCTACAGTAAGAGCCCGCTAATGTGACGGGGGACAGATTTAAACGGATTGAATGGATAAGAACGGATTTCCCTCTATCGTGTTTGTTTTTACAATGGTAGGAAAAACAATCCGTCCTTACTCCGTTTAATCCGCGAAAATCTGTGTCCCATCAAAAAAACGCGTCAGCGATTTCGCGATAAAGGGAAGCGTCAGTCTTCGGTCTCCCCCCGTCTTCGATCTTAACACAAAACAGCTCCCTCGTGATTAATAGGAGAAATGAAGAGTTCAGACTTTATCTTTTGATCGGTAAAGACTTTTTGTAATGCGGCACCAGCATTTTCAGCAATGAGGTTGTTGGCACAAAGTGCAAAAATCGATGGGCCAGCTCCACTAATACTACAACCCAAAGCGCCTTCTTTTAAAGCAGCTTCTTTTGCAGCATAAAAGCCAGGAATCAATTGAGCGCGCTGTGGTTCTATCACAACGTCATTAAGAGAGCGCTGGATCAAATCGAGATTGCCGGTATAACAACCTGTCACAAACCCACCTATACTACCGGTCTGTTGAATCATTTGTTTCAAACTAACATGATCTTTTAATATAGCTCTGGAATCTCTGGTTAAAACCTGAATTTTCGGATGGATGACAGCGGCATGTAAACCCTTAATGGCAGGAAGGCGATGAACATCCAAAGTGGCATTATCCCGAATGAAAATAATGCCACCCATTAAAGACGGCGCAACATTATCAGCATGATAAGCACCGTCCGCTACTTGTTCACCTAGAACGGCAAAAGGCAATAATTCGCGCTTCTCTAACGGACGATATAGAATTTCATTGACAGCCATAACGGCTGCTGCTGCCGACGCTGCAGAAGAACCAAGTCCACTACCAAAAGGCATCTTTTTATGAATCTCCATTTCGAAACCACGGCCTGTTTCTCCGAGGTGTTCTATCAATTTTAAAGCAGCAAAACCAGCCGTATTTTTTTCTACTTCGTATGGAAGTTTTCCACCAGTTATTTTGGTAATTCTCAAACCAGGTTTGTCTGAAAATTTTACAAAAACTTCATCTCCCGGCTTTTCTAGGGCGAATCCGAGAATGTCGTATCCACAAGCCATATTAGCCACTGAGGCTGGTGCAAAAACTTTTAAACCTGAGTGTGCGTTTTTCATTAATTAACTGGTTATCAGTACTTTATGACAAGAAGTTGCCGATTTTTATTACTTCTGAGAACACTCCTGCAGCAGTTACCTCGGCTCCGGCACCGGGTCCTCTAACAACAAGTGGACGTTCTTTGTATCGCTCGGTTGTAAAGACAATCATATTATCACTTCCAGATAAACTATAGAAAGGATGCTTGCTGTCAACTGCGCAAAGTTTGATACTGGCTTTCTCGTTTTCAAGTATTGCAACTATGCGTAATACTTTACCTTCTTTTTCCGCTGCTGCTCTTCTATCTTCAAATAATTGATTCGCCTTTTCTACTTCTTCAAAGAAAGTTTCTACATCAGGTGCGTTCACGCAAGCTTCCGGTAAAATGGACTCAATATCAACATCATGAGCTTCTAAAGGAATTCCAGTTTCTCTTGCAAGGATAATTATTTTTCGGCGAACATCAACACCCATCAAGTCAATTCTCGGATCTGGTTCCGTAAAACCAAGATCACGGGCTTGTTTTACAATATCACTAAATAAAACGCCCTCATTGAATGAATTGAAAATGTAAGAAAGAGAACCGGAAAGGACACCTTCTATTTTTAGGATGCGGTCACCACTGTTGATAAGATCGTGTAAAGTGTTGATAACTGGTAAACCAGCACCAACATTGGTTTCATACATAAACTGCACACCTCGTTTTGCCGCAATGCTTTTTAGCCTTAGGTACTGAGGATAAGAAGACGAAGTAGCAATTTTATTAGGTGTTGATATAGAAATGCTAGAATTGAGGATTGCCTCATAATAGTTGGCCACTTTCTCAGAAGCCGTATTATCTACAAAAACACTATTGGGTAAGTTGAATTCTTTCATTTTAGTAACAAAATCACCGATATCTGACTTCTCTGTGGTATTATCCAATTGATCCTTCCAATCTGACATGGTGATTCCGTTCTCATGAAAGATCATTTTTCGGCTGTTAGCCAAACCAATAATATTGATTTCCACGGATTGCTTTTCCTTGAGATATAGCGCGTGTTCCTGAATCTGGCGAATCAACGTACTTCCAATGAGCCCTGTACCAGCCATGAAAAGGTTGAGTTCCTTGGTTTTCGACAAGAAAAAGCCCTGATGTAAGGCATTTAATGCCTTTTGCTCGTCTTCCTGGGGAATAACCACAGAAACATTTAATTCAGAAGAACCCTGAGCAATAGCTATACAGTTGATACCATTTTTACCAAGTGCCTGAAACAATCGACCAGCAATTCCGGGCTGATAACGCATATTCTCACCTATGATAGCAATCACAGACAGTTTCTTTTCAATTATAACCGGTTCAACCGCTTTATTTTGCAATTCAAAAATAAACTCAGATTCAACACATTTTTTTGCTTTTTTAGCGTCTTTGGGCTTTACAGCAAAACTAATGGAAGACTCAGATGAGCCCTGAGTAATTAATACGATATTTATTTCGGCTTGAGCCAAAGAGTTAAACAACCGGCCAGCTATACCAGGAACACCGTAAAGTCCGGACCCTGAAAGTGTCAGCAAAGAAATATCTCCGATCGAGGAAATTCCCCGAACAGGGTGCCCGTTCATCTGAGCATGTTTAGAAATTAGTGTTCCTTTAAAACCCGGATTAAACGTATTTTTTATGGCTAAAGGAATTTGCTTATCCAATGCAGGTTGTAAGGTAGGGGGATAAATTACCTTTGCACCGAAGTGGGACATCTCCATTGCTTCAGCGTAAGTCATTTCGGGTATGGTAAAAGCTTTTTGCACTTTACGTGGGTCAGCCGTGAGGACGCCATCAACATCTGTCCAGATTTCAATGATTTCAGCATTTAAACCAGCTGCGAGTAGGGCGGCAGTGTAATCAGAACCGCCTCGACCCAATGTTGTGGTCAAACCACCTTTAGCAGAACTGATAAAACCGGTTACTATCTGAACTTCCGGGTGGCTATTATAATGCTCTTTTATATTAGCATAACTCATATCAAAATCGACCTTTGCAGAGCCGAAGGTATTGTCCGTTTTAATCAGTTTTCTGGCATCAAGGAAGCGAGCATTAATACCATTTTGCTGAAAAGCATAACTTATAATCAAAGCAGAAGTGCGTTCACCAAAACTAAGTACATAGTCCATTGTACGTGGTGAAGCCTCTCTCAACAATAAAATACCGTGCAGTAAATTTTTGAGTACGGTGCTATTATCATCAAGTATTGACAATACTACCTTAAGATGTTCTCCAGACAACAATTCTTCGGCTGTGGTTTTGTGTCGGGAACTAAAGGCTTCAAAATCTTCCAAATAAGATTCGTCCCCTTTCGCAGCTTGTTGACTCATATTAATAAGAGCATCAGTGACACCACCGAAAGCAGAAAAAACAACGGTAAATTGTTCCCCGCGTTTGTAGTATTCCTGAATTATATAAATTACATTTTTGATTCGTTCCGGTTTGGCAACGGAAGAACCACCAAATTTTAAAACTTTCATGCTGCTGGCGTTATAAGAATTTTGGAAATCAATTACCATGTGTCAAAGTTAGCGATATGAATTGAAAAAAATTAAGCATCACTACCAAGACAAAAACTGTGCAAATATGAACGAAAACTCGCTACTAATCAATAGCTAAACCATAAAGAAAAAGAATCATTGCAAAGATAAGGAGAAAAGAAATAGTTTTGCCCGACTGTTTACAAGGTAAAGCGAGCCAGATAAAAGTCTTCTTTTGATCGGATGGTGCTGGCTTCTTCTGGAATTTTGTCACCATAACCAGCGAGATGCAGCAGTCCATGAACCATTACCCGATGTAACTCGTCGTTAAATGAAATGTTAAGTTGCGCTGCATTTTCTTTAACCCGGTCAATGCTGATAAAAATATCTCCCTGAATTGGTTTTTCGGGTCTGGAGTAAGGAAAGGTGATGACATCTGTTAGCGTATCGTGCTCAAGGTACTCAACATTTAATTTGTGGAGGTAATCGTCACTGCATAAGATAATACTCAATGAATCAAGTGACTTGTCCTCATTTTTAAGCGTTTCACCAAGCCAGGATGCTATGGCATTGGCATATGGCAATTCAAAATCTATTTCTTCGATGTGAAAAGAGATTTTATCCAATATATCTTCTGGAATTTGGTCAGACATGTAATAAAGGTAGAATGAAAGATTGATAATTTCCCAATAACGTTACAGGATTGAGAAACTGCGTTAGTGAGAAACGTCCGACTTAACAATTAAGATTAAAAGTGATTTCAACGGTTCTTCCTTCATCGTAGAAGCTGACTCGATCGGAGAGTTGTTTCATTAGGAAAACACCCCGGCCACCAATTTTGAGTAGATTTTCAGGGGCAGTAGGGTCGGGAAGATTTTGGTGATCGAAACCGGGGCCCTCATCAGAAATGAGGAAGGCCATTTGACCCTTCAATTTTTTGTATTTGACTACAACAGACTTGGTCGAGTCATTGTTATTGCCATGAATAATGGCATTGTTGACAGCTTCCGTCAGACTGATTAAAATATTGCCGTAGATATCCGGGCTAAGGTGGTATTCCTCAAACACACTTTCTACAAAAGGTTCTACCCGCGCAACATTTTTGGGGTCAGAGGATAATTGAAGCATTTCGTGTTGTTCGCTCATTAACAGTAAAAACAATTAAATGGTTAACATAAGTTTCCGGGCCAAAACCAGTTGGGAACTTACACGCAAGGCCATTTTAAGAGACTTTGCGACGGAATTTTAGGGTGTCCGTGGAGTTTACAAAATAAAGAGGTTCTAAGTAATTTGACGAAATTATTTGATTTTTTACATTTAGTGTTTTTCTAAATTTAAACGCTAATCTCCTATTGGTCAATTGTTTAGGAAATTTAGAAAATAGTAAAAAACCGATTAATATTGTCCTGTCACCTATCTTATTTACGTTTGATCCGGTCTTTTGTTCTAAAATCAACGGGAATATCACTGTTTTTTGAGTGATTTAAAGTATTCTTCCACCAAATGTTTGTAATAAGGCTTCAAAGAAGGAGAAACCGCTTTGTACATTTCTATCTCAGCTTCTCTCTTTTTGATGTACTCTTCGAGTGACGGCGGCATCTTACGCTCTTTTTGAGATGCCGTTTCTGCCTTACGTTTTTCGTCATATTCGCGTTCTCTTTCAGCTTTCTCAGCTTTAAGCAAACGAGAGAGGATTTCTTCTTGACGTTTCATCATTTCATTGGTGAGTTTTTTATTGACAAGGTCGGTTTCGACTCTGTTCATCTCATCAATGATTTGTTGTAGTTCTTCAGAACCCTTTCCTTGTTCTTGTTTCTTCTGTTGAAGGTCACGCAGTGCCTTTTGCATGGCAGCTTGTCGGGCGGCCATTTGTGCAAACTCTTTACTGCTTCCGCCTTTGCCTTTTTTGAGGCCTTCCATCATTTCCTTCATGTCTTTATTGAGTTCGCCCTGTCCCTTGCTCATTTTATCACCGGGGACTTTACCGGGTTTCTTTCCACCTTTGCCACCGGGTTTATTGCACATCTGGTTACCTGGCATCGAGTTGGCCATTTGCTGTTGCATTTGATTCATGACTTCACTTAACATAAGAGCGAGGTCATTTACATTTTTCATGGTGTATTGCTGATGCGTTGCAGCTTGAGGTTTGTGTCGTTCTTCTAATTCTTCCAAACCATCTTTCATGTTGGATTTAATTTCAGTGACCTTTTCGGTAACGAAAGATTCGATTTGGAAAACGCGTTTGCTTAAAGCCTGCAAACTATCCTCGATTAATTTAAAATCGTCTTTTAGTTTGTATTGACCCTGCACGAGTTCAACATAATGTGGTGTGTTGATATTAGCATCACCAATTTCATCAATCAGTTCTTCCTGATCGAATGACATAGCCAGGAGGTTTTCCAAAAGCTGGCGAAGTGACTCCATGTCTTCTTCCATTTGCTCCATCTCGCCGGACTGCATTTGTTGTTGCATACCAGCTGCCATATCTTTCATTTTTTGAGCGGCCTTCTTTTGAGATTCGGAAGCTTTTTGGTTTTCCTGTTGTTCTAATTGTTCCTGACTTTCGTCCAGGTCTTCTTCAATGTCTTCCATTTCTTCTTCCTGATCTCCAAGATCATTGGGACGTTCCAATTCTTCATTTTTCTTTTTAGCCTCTTCTATATCCTCCTGAATTTCTTTAAATGCTTCATTGATTTCTTCCTGTTCCTTTTCTAATTCTTCCTGTGACTTTTCTTCTTTTTCAGTTTCTTCGCTGAGTTCTTCTTGCTTTTCAGCGAGTTCTTCTAATTTTTCGATGGCCTTTTCCATTTCAGCTTCTACTTCCAATTGCTTGAGTAGTTCGAGCATACGATCCATCTCCATTTCCATTTCTTCGTCGCTCATTTCCATCTCTTCCATTTTCTCCAGGGCTTCATCTTTTTCCAGTTCCTGTAGCAACTCTTCAATTTGCTTCATGAGTTCTTTCATCTCATCATCCATTACCTCTTCGAAAAGCTCTTGTACTTTTTCCTGCTTTTCAAGTAATTCTTCGCTAGGCTTTTCAAACTCATCTTGATTTTTCATATTCTCCTCAAACTTCTCTTTGGCTTCCTGCATTTGTTGCTCCATTTCTCTTTGGCGTTCGAGCAATTTTTCCAGTTCTTTACGGGTTTGCCAATCCATGTCTTTTTCCTGAAGGATCTTCTCTCGAAGCTCTTTCATATCTTCCCGAATTTTTTTATTCTCCTTAATCGCTTCTTCTAAATCCTTTTTTATTTCTTCGTTATTCTTTTCTGTTTTTTCTTCAATCTCTTTTACAGTTGGCATAGCAAAAGTCATGACATTGGTACGAGCAGACTTGCTCCCCATGACTGCATCATTATCAAAAACTTCAAAGTAGTAGGTGAGCTCATCACCGGGGTTAAGTTCGAGTTCTGTCAGATCCCAGGTGTGGTCATATTGAGTTTGGCGACCTTCTGGTTGGCGCATTTTGAGTGTGTTCAGTTCACCCTGGCCACTTTTTTGTTTTTTCAGGCGGTAATTGAATGAAAGGCTCATCAAACCATAATCATCAGCAGCATCACCTACAAAAAACAGTAGCTTATTGTCGGTGCTGTCTTTAAATTCTTCAACGGCAATGGTAGGGTGCAAATCAGGAACAACAGAAATAGTATAAGCGACAGAATCAGCATTGGGTAGATCATTGTTAGAAACGTACACCTTGTAGCTTTCATCTTGCATGGCCTTTTTCTTATAAGTAAAAAGCTCGTCACTAAATCGATTAGTCGCTATCGGTTTTTTCTTTCCAGAAAAACCAATTTGAATATCGTCTGTATTGGCGGAGTTGAAAACCCAGTCGATGTTGGTACCACGTGGAACAACCATATCACCAATATTGGAAATGGATTCATCACGGCGACCAGTGTAAGCAGGATAATCCAACTTTACCTCAAAACCGAGAATATTCGGTTTTTTCAAGACATTGAGTTGGTATGCTTTTGATTCGATACCGCTGGAGAAAACAGTAAAGTCCATATCCTTTTGCACATTACTGAATTTGTAAGTGAAAGTACCAGACTCCTCTTTGTTTAAGCGGTAGTGGTAATTGTCAATATTAACGAATACTTCATTAGGTACAACCTGCCCTTCCGTTTTTACTTCCAATAAGTAATCTTCAAATTGAATAACGGTTAAATCTTCCTTGTCTATTGAAAAAGAAAAAAGAGCTGCTTTTTTAAATTCCGTGTTGTTATTGATCAATCGTTTGGTGCTATCCTTAATAATACTTGGTGCAGCAAATAATAAGACGAGCAATAAAAGAAGTGGCGGTAAGGCGTAACGAAGGTACTTTTTGTTTTGTCCCAGGTTAATGGCCGATCGAAATGGGACGGGATTAATTTCTGCTGTCTTTTGGTTGATACCCGCAAAAACTAATGCTGCATCCGGATTGGTATCAGCTTGTTTTTTGAGCTGAAGTATATTGAGCAATTTATCCTTTACATCAGTGAAGTGTTCTCCTACGATTTCGGCTGCTCGCTCGTGCGAAATAACCTTTCCCAAACGGAAATAATGCAACAAAGGCATGAAAACCCAATAGGTGAGGGCTAAAGCGCTAATTCCTACAAACGAGAAGAAGAGCGTTTTTCTACCCGCTTTTCCAAAAAAGAACTGATGTTCGAGAAGGTTCATCAAAATGAAGGCAGCCAGGATTAACCCTACACTATACAAAGCGCCTCTAATAAGCTGATTCATGTAGAATTTTCGTGTAAATCGGTCCAGCTTCTCAATTAATACCTGATAATTATCTTTTGATGCCATTTTTATCGTGTTGAAACGTGTTTATTGCCTGAAGTTGTAACCAACTTATCTAATAGAAAACCGTCTGAGCTCTGAAAAGATTGCCAAAATAGCACATTTAACAGAGCTTAAGCCATTTTATACGAAGCACTCCGCCTGTGGTTTCGAATAAAATGCTGAAAATGATGGAGTTACGAATATTAAAATACAGCCGTAAATTAACTATAAACGTGGTTAAAATCAAGGGGTTGGGGCTTAGTCTGAGCGACAATGGCTGTTAATTAGGTGTTAATTGAGGGAATAAACCGAAAGGGACTGGCTGGCTATATAGAAATGATACAGAATGTAAAGATTCTTTACATTCAGCATTCAGCATTTATTATGATAAGAAAATCCTGTTTTCTTATCATAATAAATGTATTTGTATAGAATTTCAATAAATCTATACAGATGAATAATCAAAATACTTGGAAACTGGAGAACCTTCCTCCTCAGATAGAGATTGAGACAAAAAAAATACTAAAGAGTCTCCCGAAGGCTCATGCAGCTTTAGCGGAACTAAAAGGAATCGCTTTGAGCATCCCTAATCAAAACATACTGATAAACACATTAGGCTTACAAGAAGCAAAAGATAGTTCAGCAATTGAGAATATAATTACGACCCATGATGAATTATATAAGTCTGAATTAAATCTGAAGTCGAAAAAAAAATTGGAGGCTAATGAGGTTCAAAGTTATATAGTAGCTTTGAAAAAAGGATATTCCCTTGTCTCTGAAAGAAAAATGCTTACTTCAAATATGATTCTGGAAATTCAGCAAATATTAGAGAATAATAAAGCAGGATTTCGAAAACTGCCAAGTACAGCTTTGAAGAATGCTACCAGAGGAGAAGCGGTTTATACGCCCCCTCAGGATTATGACACGATTAATAGTTTGATGTCAAATCTCGAAAAATTTATAAACGACGAAAGCATGAGCGATTATGATTCACTAGTAAAAATGGGAATCATTCATTTTCAATTTGAAAGTATTCACCCATTTTATGATGGAAATGGTAGGACAGGAAGAATTATTAATATTTTGTATTTGATATTAGAAGAACTCCTAAATTTACCAATTTTATATTTGAGTAGTTATATCATCAAGTACAAGAGTGATTACTACAAACTTTTACAAGAAGTCAGAGATACAAATGAATGGGAAAAATGGTTGCTATATATAATTAAGGGAGTTGAGACTACTTCTAAGGAAACTATTCAATTAATGCTATCAATTAAAGAATTAATGTTGTCAATGAAACATAACCTTAGAAGCAACTACAAATTTTACAGCCAAGATTTACTAAACAACTTATTTAAACACCCTTATACAAAAATAGAGTTTATAGTAGAAGACATGGGCGTGTCAAGAATAACTGCTGGGAATTATTTAAATAAACTAGCTAAGGATGGTATCCTTGAAAAGAAGAAGATTGGAACAGGGAACTATTATATAAATTTAAAACTGTTTGAACTATTGACGAAAAGATAAAATACAGGAGATAAAATCGTGTATCTAACTGCATATTCCGGAATGTCAATTAAAGACACCCCGGAATATATAATAGACCTACTTCAAAATTACCGACCGCTATTTAAAATTCTGATAAATCATCTTCAGTTGCTGATTGGTCTCCTTGTCACTTATGACCTTGATCATTTCCCCCATAGCCTCTACCCGAGATTCAAGAGGGGCACGCTCACTGTCTGTTGCATCCATTTCTGAAAGGCGTTCATCATATCCTGATTTGACATCAAAAATAGCTTTGGTGGCAGAGAAGCGTTTCCATTGTGATTTGTCCTGATTGGTGGCAAAGCCTTTTAGCATTTTGACTTTGTCGTCAACCACAGATAGATCCATCGCACTTAACAGCTTTGAATAATTTTCAAAAAAGGAAAAAGCACTGAAGGTTTCCAGCTTATCAAAATTGTTTTCAAAATAAGCCAGGTGCGATTTATCTGGAACCATCCCGTAAACACTTCCGATAGCATTGATGATACTACTGTTTTCGTCAGACTCCAACTTTTTTGCATAAGCAGTAGCTGTCTTTTCATCCAATTCAGCTAGCGCGGTTAAACCAGATGAGATAACAGAATAAACCTGATCCTTTTCAACAGCCGCTTTCACGGTAGGTAAATACTTTGTGTTTTTGGTTTTACCTAAAAGGCCAATTGCAGATGAACGTACTTGTGATCTCACATCTTTTGCCGCAAGTTCAGCCACCTTGTCTAAAACCGCAGCGTCTGAATTTGGATTTATATATCTAAGAGCTAACCTTCGGATTCCCCAGAAAGGATCATCCAAGGCATCTACCATAAGTTGCTTCGCTTTTGGACGATCACTCTCTTTCAATGCCTCAATTGCTTCCAAACGATCCTGCAACTTTTTACCATTGTAAAACTGGAAAATGTAAGCGGATTCGGTTTTGTTGTCTACCTTTTCGTAAAGTATAACGCCATCCGCATCTACGTTTACCAATACTGGTTTTTCAGTTACCTTAAAGGAAAAGGTTTGTTTGCGTTTGGTCATCATTACATGTTCACGTACAGCCTTCTGTTTGCCAATGTAGATGTCAATACCAATGGGCAATGTAAAGATAGCAGGGTAGAGATCGGTGTCCTGTTTTTGTTCGATGGTAACTTCTGTTTCACCAGCAGACTCATTGTAGTTATATTTGATATCCAACTGAGGGTGCCCCGATTCAAAGTACCATTGGTTGAAAAACCAATTGAGATCCTGACCAGAAACAGCCTCCATTGCTAAACGCAGATCGTGTGCTTCTACCGCTGTGTAAGCATTGTCAACCAAATATTTTTTTAGCCCGGCAAAAAAGGCTTTGTCTCCGAGGTAGTTGCGAAGCATATGTAAAACAAGACCACCTTTGTTGTAACTGTGCGCGTCAAACATGTCCTCACTGTTTTCAACACCGAAGTGAATCAACGGGTGGGCACCACCACGGTTGACGGAATTGAGATAACCATTCAACTCATTCATACGATGACGGTCTGCTTCGTCAGTTCCGTACTTGTGTTCCAGCCAAAGGTATTCGCCGTAGTTGGCAAAACCTTCATTCATGGTTAGGTTTGACCAGCTTTCGCAGGTTACATAGTCGCCAAACCAGTGGTGAAATAATTCGTGTGCAACGATTAGTTCATTGTGATTATCAATTAACTCACGGTTTGTTTTTTGTACAAATTCACCAAAGATAACGCCGGTTGTGTTTTCCATGGCACCAGAAACATAGTCGCGTACAATGATCTGAGAATATTTAGGCCAGGGGTATTTGACACCAACCAGATCAGAGAAGAAGGTAAGCATTTCAGTGGTGTTGGAAAAAATGCCTCGGGCAGCACTTTCGTATTCGGGCTCCACGTAATAGTCGACCGGAATGCCGCTCCATTTGTCATTCACAACTGCAAAATCACCGACGGTCAGCATAAACAAATAAGGGGCATGGGGCAAATCCATTTTCCAATAATCGGTACGGGTACCATCAGCATTATTTTTACTGTTGACCAACGTACCGTTGGATAGGGTTTTGAATTTTTTGTTGACCGTCAGGTACATTTCCTGCGTACAACGTTCGTTAGGTTTGTCAATGGTTGGAAACCAGCGGGAGTTCCATTCGGTTTCACCTTGTGTCCAGATTTGTTGAGGTTTAGTTGGATCATCACCGTTTGGATTGATAAAGAAAAGTCCCTGGTCAGAAGTGATAGCTGCGCTTCCTCCACCAGCAGGAACCTCTGCAGGTTTGGCGATGTAGTCGATATATATATCATACGTTTGATCGGAGGGCATTTCACGTCCCAGGTCAATGACAAGTTGCTGGCCATCGTATTGATATTTTAAATCAATTAACTGACCAGCATAACTCACTTTATTAATTTCAAAACCTTTGGCGTCCAGGACTAAGGTTTTGGTTGGATAAAAGTAAGGCGTAAGTGTCAGTGTAGCTTTACCAATAACGTGTTGCTTTGGCCAATCAAAACGAAGGTCTAGCTTGGTGTGGAGTAGGTTATTGGTAAGGGTGTAGCTGGGAGCGTACGGAGCTAATTTAAAATCTTCAGGTTCCTTAAGATTATCAGGTTTGTCGGCTACAATTGAAAGTGTATCCAGAAAACGCTCTTCGATGGTATAAATAGGATCGCTTGCTTTTTGAGTGGTTTTACATCCCATCAAGAGGAACATAAGAAACAGGGAAAAGGATAAGATGAACTTCATAATGGATTTTTTTACAACAGATCAGTGTTTTTTTTGGATATTAGATGTTTTTTGCGCTGCCAGCAGAGCTGACCGCAAAGGATGTTAGTTCTCTTTTACCGGTGAACTCCGTATGATATTTCTCATCGATTGACGAGAACCAACCTCCGTCACGCCAGCTTTAGCTGGTCGTGGATAACATCCAATCTCATTAGATTAGTCACTGAATAGTTCGTTATATTTTTGTTTAAATTTTTTAAGCTGAAACATTATATTCGCGCAGTGCATCATTTAAAGAAACTTTTTTGTCAGTGCTTTCTTTTCGCTGACCGATGATTAGTGCACAGTTGACCTGAAATTCACCCGCAGGGAATTTTCGAGTATAGCTTCCGGGAATAACTACGGAGCGAGATGGTACATATCCCTTGGTTGTAATCGGTTGATCACCTGTAACATCAATGATGTGTGTCGACTGTGTCAAAACGACATTTGCACCAAGCACTGATTCTTTACCAACCCGCACTCCTTCTACTACAATACTACGTGAACCGATAAAGCAATTGTCTTCGATAATAGTAGGTGTTGCTTGTAAAGGTTCGAGAACACCACCAATACCTACGCCACCACTTAGATGAACATTGCGTCCGATTTGTGCACAAGAGCCGACTGTTGCCCAGGTGTCTACCATAGAACCCGATCCGACCCATGCACCAATATTGACGTAGGAAGGCATGAGAATGGCCCCTTTTTCAATGAATGCTCCTTTGCGGGCAATAGCATGAGGGACCACGCGAACTCCAGTTTGTACATAGTCTGTTTTGAGGGGCATTTTATCATGAAATACAAAAGGACCAACTTCAATGGCTTCCATTTTTCGGATAGGGAAGTAAAGGACTACTGCTTTTTTAACCCAGTCGTTTACGATCCAACCATCTTGTTCGTCAGGTTGTGCCACCCTGATTTCGCCTTTGTCCAATAAGTCAATGACTGCTTCAATTTGCTTTTGGGTGTTTTTGTCTTTTAGTAAAGAGCGGTCTTCCCAGCATTGTTCAATTGTGTTTTTTAATTCCTGCATTAGTAGGTGTTTTGAGAAGTAAGGTTTTCCTTGTAACGGAAATTTAAGGTATCAGATACATGGCCTTATCTCTTATTTTCTAAAATGTACTTGCAAATGTCTGAAAACAGATTGGGAAAAGGGGGAATTCTGCTACTAAATTTATGTATAATTCAGACCGCTGCGTTGTTAGAGCGCTTTGCTGTCAGATCGTCATTGGCTTCGCCTTGACTATCAGATCGCTTCGCTGTCAGACTTCCCGCTACCGCGGAGCACAGGATAGTGGGAAGTCTGAAGCGAAGCGATCTGACAAAGAAGCCAAAGGCTGAATGATCCGACAGTGCAACGGTCTGACAGCAAAGCGGTCTTTTAACTTAATACACCGTGTACTAAGATGTAAGGTGCGTCTGTTTTGGCGGAAGCCAGTTGAAGGTATTAAAACATAATCCACAAAGCTAAAAACTGAGTGCTCAATCCAATGATAAAACCACTATAGAGGTCTTGTAGAATATGAGCATTTAGTAAAAGCCTGGAAGTGCCAACTATACCGCAAAGAAGAATGACCAGCATAAGAAGTGCATTCATACTCATCTCCATGACGCCAAAGGGTCCGATACTGAAGACAAAAGAATCGTAACTGAAGAGAAGGGAAGTGATGATGATCATACCTAGCAAGCCCCCCATGCCGAGTGCGTGCATACTTACCTTGGTAAAGAGGTTGAAAAAGAAAGCAACAAAAAGTCCGATGGTGGCACCTAATACAAATGATTTGTAGGCAGAAGGAATTTCAGGATTGTTGAGAATATTTTGGAAAAGCCACATGTAGAAAATACCAGTGACGATGTAGGGGCCAATACGCTCGGCTTTGGTTTTCATCTGAAGCGAGTCAATCATGTCGAGTGCTTTCATCATGAAAACGGCAAAAGCCGGAATAACGAAAGTAGATAGAAAAATGAGTAAAACTAATTTTTTGCCGCCAGTCAAGCCATTTACTCCAAACATATACGGATTCACCAGTAACAGAATGACCAACATGTAAGTGACGATCAAAAGCGGATGAAAAACAACAGAAAAGAAGTGCGCTAAAAGACGAAGCATTTTTTTGAATTAATGAACTTTGAACATCTTCAATTTGGACGGCAAGTTATGCAAATTAAGCGATGGGGTGAAACTTTGGGGGCAAAATGAATAAATGTAACTGTTCAGTGACTCAATCGATGAGTTGGGGTTGGATGTTGGATATTATTTCGACCAGCCAGAGGCTGGCGAAGGATGTTGGATCTCGTCTATCGGTGAGTTCCAACTATAGCCTGCTCACCGGTAGACGAGATCTAACATCCTTTACGGCGCAAAGCGCTCGTAAAAAAACATCTAATATCCATCAATATTTCATTCTTAAAGTCATTCAAAAGAAAGGATTAATCATTTTTCTTTTCGCTTCCCTGTCGACTCATTTCAGGTTCATGTACGCGAATGATCTCTACTTCCACCCGACGGTTTAATTTTCTCAATTCATCGGTCGAGTTGTCCGTCACCGGTTCGGTATGTCCCAAACCAACCGCTTCAATTCTCAAAGGGTTGATACGGCCCGTATAAATCAGGTAATGTTTTACAGCTTCAGCGCGTTCTTCTGATAATCGAGCGAGCGCTGGCTTGTCTCCCTGATTGTCGGTATGTCCGGAAATTCGAATCGTTATAAAATAGTTTCCCCGAAGGAAATCCCCTAATTTATCTAAGGCAGGATAAGATTCTTTTTTGATCTCAGCAGTACTTTGTGTAAAGTAGATAGGATCCAAATCTATCTTTGTTCCTGCTTCTACCGGAGCCATTTTTAAGTCGAGATGCTTATCTTTAAAATAAACATAATCGCTTCTGTAGTACACTATTTCTTTTTCTCCAATATAACCAGGTCTTTCTGCAACCAGTGTAAACGAAACGCCTTTTGGAACCGTGATTTCAAAAGAACCGTCTTCGGAAACGTAGACATTTTTATAGAGATCATTATTGGCCAAACCAGATTTGATGTTGGCGTACATTGGTTGGCCGGTTTTAGTGTTGATTATTTTACCTTTTATAGTAATACCAACGGGCATTGGTGGCGCTATTTTTACTCGAAAAATATCGGAACTTCCATCACGGTTAGAGGTGAAATAAAGGTAACCAGTAGCCGAATTAAAAAATGGCTGACTATCATCACTTTTAGAGTTGATAGGTGATTTGAAACGACGTGGTTTTGACCACTTAGTCCAGCTATCTCCTTCTCGTATTAACATAAAAATGTCACTACTTCCCTTAGCTCCTCTTCGATTAGAAGAGAAGAACAAACGTGTTTTATCTTCTGATAAAAAAGGTGTTGTTTCCTGTCGGGAAGAATTAACAGAGCGCCCCATATTTTTAGGTTCACTCCATGTATTGTGTCCTGTTCGGTGGCAGATGTATAAATCACTTTGGCCGTAAGAATCGTCGCGTTGCATGGCGAGGATTAGTACGCTACCATCCTGACTAAGATTCATGCTTACATCTGTTCCGAAGTTGTAATAATTTTCAATTCCTACAGGTTCTGGGAAAGACCAGGAGTTGTCTTGCGTTTTTCTAATAATAGAAAAACCTTTTTTCATTCCACCTTCTTCAACGAATTGGTTGAGAACAATAAGTTCATTTCCGGAAGGCGTCAAAGAACTAACACTATTGGGAAGGGCATTATTAAGTGGATAACCAGGGTGAATGACTTTTGTAAAATTACCCTTACTTCCGGAGGCCACCCAAATATCCTGATTGAAGCTAGACTTTACAGGGTTATAAATAGGTTGACGAGCGATCTTGGAGTATATTTTACTCAAATGACTCATGTATTCCTGATTGGTCAGTTTATAAGAAAGGTCTTCTCCTTTTTCTATAAGGGTTTTTTCAAAATCAGGATAACCAACTCTGGTAAAATATAAACTGCTGCCATCTATGCTGGCAATAGGGGCAATCTCATCGAACTGAGCCGTATTAATCGTAGGGGGTAGTTTTTCCAACTCATACTTTCGCTGAGCGGAAACGTCTTGTATCGGCAGGTTGATAAAAAAGAAAAGCGTTACTAGTAGGATAATCTGTTTCATGAATATATTGAATAACTATTTAGACGAAACGTTTGGGGTACTCTAAATATTCTGCAAAGATAACCAACATAAAAGATACATGCTGTGCTTTAACAATTTATATTGAAATAAATAATATTCTATTAAAAATTAATAGTCTGACTTTCTTAAAAGGACGAAGCAAATAAGTCTTTAAACGCAAAGGCCGCACCGTCAAAAAGCCCTTTATCACTCAGTTTTAGCTGTGGAATAACGAGTAGCGCCATAAAAGAAAGCGTCATAAATGGAGCAGTGAGGCTACCGTTCATATTGTTTTTCACAAACTGATCCATTACGCTATAATCACGTGCAACTGAATATCCATCAGCATTTGTCATAATACCTGCAACTGGCAAAGCCAAAACTTGTTCTTTTTTTCCCTGAACGGCAGCGATTCCTCCCTGATTTTCGATGATTAAGTTTACAGCTTTGCAAATCGCTTCATCGCCTGTTCCAACTGCTATTATGTTGTGTGAATCATGGCCGACGCAGGATGCAATTGCTCCTTCATTGAGACTAAAGCCATTGATAAAAGCTACGGCGGGTGGCGTGTCCCCATAACGATTAACGACCGTGAGTTTGAGTATATCCTGTTCTATATCGGATATGGCATTTCCATTTTCTACTTTAGCGGCAGCAATATAGCTTTCGGTAACGATTTCTCCGTCAATAGCTTTTATTACGTTGATGTTATCTGTTTTAGCAACGACGGCAAAATCCTCTTCTGATTTATAGCTGGTATTAAAATTATTGATAATTTCTGACTGGACACGAGGGATCAATGTTTCTCCTTTTTTTGCGACAAGTTCACCGTCTATATAGGTAGCCTTTACGTCAAAAGTTCTTAGGTTATCTACAATGATAAAATCAGCAGGATCGCCAACGCGAAGTAATCCAACTGGTAAGTTGTAATGTTCGACCGGATTGACACAAGCAGCATTAAGGGTATCAAATAAATTGCAGCCTTTATCAATTGCTCTTGCGGCCAGTTTGTTGATGTGTCCGAGAATTAAATCATCGGGGTGTTTGTCGTCAGAACAAAACATGATACGGTCCGGGAACTTTGGGAGCAGGTCAATCAAAGCTTCGAAATTTTTTGCAGCGCTTCCTTCCCGAATTAAAATCTTCATACCGCATTCAATCTTTTCAAAAGCCTCGTCGTAAGTAAAGCATTCATGATCGGTGCTGATACCGGCATCGGCATATTTTTTAGCATCGGCCCCTCTTAATCCTGGAGCGTGACCGTCAATCGGTTTACCTATTTCTTTTGCTGCCGCAATTTTAGACATAACATCCGGAGAGTCGAAAAGAACGCCGGGGTAATTCATCATTTCGGTGAGATATAGAATGTCATCTCTTTTCAATAGATCTCTGATGTCTTTCACATTGATGACAGCACCTGCTGTTTCGAAAGTAGTAGCGGGCACACAGGATGGAGCGCCGAAATTAAATTTGAAAGGAACTTTTCTGCCGTTATCCAGCATGTAGAAAACGCCTTTGAGCCCCATGACGTTGGCTATCTCGTGCGGATCAGAAACGGTGGCAACGGTACCATGAACGACCGCTAGACGCGCAAATTCTGAAGGTATCAGCATAGAACTCTCAATATGCACGTGAGCATCCACGAAACCGGGCATAATATAATTTCTGCTTTCTCCTGCTTCTTTTTGGATGGAAGTAATGATTCCGTCTTCTATTTCAATGGCAGCAAAATAAATTGCTTTTGCCTTAATGTCGATATAATTGCCTTTAATACGCATGGTTGCTTTTTTATGTGTTTACAAAAGTAAGATTTGTTTTAGAACTCCAAGTACTTTAAAAGGAGTCGATTTGTTTTTCTGTGAAGAACTTATCTATATTTACCACGTAAATAAAAACCATGAAATCATTTTTCAATACCGAATTCTTTAAGATTCTCGATCAGGCAATAACGGGAGCTCAGTTGACGGCAGTGTCAGCCGTTATATTGGTGAGTCTGATACTTTACTGGGTGTTGACGAAAATGTTATTGACCAGATATTTTGAAAGAAGAACGGTAAAAGTAAAATCAGAGCGGATAGTAAGGGTTTCATTTCGTTACGTTTTTGTTTTTGCAGCCTTAATCGGCATCCTGATGATTCTTCATCTGGATTATACCTTTTATGACGGCAGAGGAATTGTCTTTAGGATAAGTACTATTCTTCAAACGCTACTTATTATTCAATTAGCACGTCTGGCGGATTGGGGCATTTCAAAAATCTTATTACACAATTATAATAAGACTCGCAAGGGTGAGTCTTTGTCTACAGCATCTAATTTGACAGCTGCCAATAAGCCAGAAAAACGGAGCCATATCATTAGGTATTTAGTGTATATAATTGCTGCAGTACTGGTGTTACAAAACCTTGGTCTTGATTTTGACCTGTTTCGGTTGGGAGGTACTATTGTAAAAATATCCAGCCTTTTTAATGTTGTATTGGTGATGCTTTTGGCGAATCTTTTTGCCTGGGTTATAACGGAACTGATCATGCACTCTTACTATCGCAAAAACGAAGTAAATGTGGGATCCCGTTATGCGATTAATCAGTTGCTGAAATACATCATTTACGCCATCGCAGTTTTTGTGGCGGTAGAGACACTTGGCGTAAAAATGACGGTGGTCTGGGGTGGATTGGCAGCACTGTTGGTTGGAGTTGGGCTGGGATTGCAACAGACATTTAACGACCTTTTCTCCGGTATCATTTTATTATTTGAACGGACAGTGGAAGTAGGGGATGTGGTAGAAATTAGTAGCCTGATAGGCACTGTAAAAAGAATAGGTTTGCGAACATCGACTATCGAATCACGAGACAATCGAACCGTTTTTGTTCCCAACTCAAAATTGATCATGGACAATGTGGTCAACTGGACACACAATGATGATAAGGTTCGGTTTACTATTATAATAGGAGTGGCCTACGGCTCGGATACGGAAAAGGTGAAGGACTTATTGATAAAGGCGGCGAAAGAAAATATTTATGTAATGGAAAAGCCGGTGCCATCGGTGCGGTTTATTGATTTTGGTGATTCGGCGCTGACCTTTGAGTTGATGATCTGGTCCCGGAATTTTATAGTGATTGAAGACATTAAGAGTGATTTGCGCTTTGAGGTAGATCGGCTGTTCCGTGAGAATGAGATTACGATTCCATTTCCGCAGCGGGATGTGTGGATGCGTAAGTAAGGAAATAATCAGTAAAAAGGTCTAGTAACCAGTAGTTTAGAGGAGGAAAGCCCTCTAACGAGAAAAAACTTTGTAAAAATATAGCACAGGAGCTTTACATACTCCCTAAAATGTTATAAATTTGCGATTCGAATTTAATTCGGGTATTGACCCATGGTGTAATGGTAACACTTCTGTTTTTGGTACAGGCATTCAAGGTTCGAGTCCTTGTGGGTCAACGAAATAGGACTTTTCAGAAATCATTTCTGGGAAGTCCTTTTCTTTTACATGGCAATCGCAATATTGCCAATAAGTCCAAAAATAGTAGATTGTGGACAAAAAGATGTCACAATCAACAAATGGGCTTGAATTATTAGAATCAGCATTTAACACTTTAGAAGATCCTCGGTCCTCACATGGGAAAATTCACAGTTTAGATACGATATTAATGGTATCAATAATTTCGATTATCTGTGGAGCGGATGATTGGGTTGAAGTGGAAGAGTTTGGTAATTCAAAGAAGGATTTTTTTCAAGAAGTATTAGGCGTTGCACATAGGGGAATTCCTTCTCATGATACTTTTGGCCGAGTATTTTCCCTAATCGAAACTGAGGCATTTGAAAAATGTTTTGCAAAATGGGTCACCCAATTGTGCGAGTTGTCAGAAGAGATAATAAACATAGATGGTAAGACCATAAGAAGGTCAAAAGATGTAGATAATTCAGCTACTCATATGGTGAGTGCGTGGGCCAATAAAAATCGCTTAGTTCTAGGTCAAGTACGTACCGCCGATAAATCAAACGAGATTACGGCTATACCTGAGTTGTTAAAATTGCTGTCTATCGAAGGTCAGATAATAACGATTGATGCGATGGGTACGCAAACAGCAATAGCTACACAAATCATTGAGAGTCAAGGAGATTACGTGTTGTCAGTAAAAGAAAACCAGGGAACTTTACATGAACAACTTAGTGAATCATTTTACAAAGTTGGAGCTAAAGTAAATGCACAAAAGAGTCAAAGTTTAGATTTGGATCATGGAAGAATAGAAACTCGAACTTGCTATGCGATTTCAGTAGACGACTATTTGACCAAAGATGTAATTGATAAATGGAAAAACTTGAAAAGTATGATACTGGTTCAATCTCACATTGAGTATAAAAATGGGAAAAAGGCAGGTCAGATCATGGAAGAAGATCGGCTGTATATCTCCAGCCTTGATGCAAATGCAGAAAGATCAAATAAAATAATACGCAGTCATTGGGGTATTGAAACATCACTGCACTGGGTCTTGGATGTAGCTTTCAGGGAAGATGATAACAGATCAAGAATCGGGAATAGTGCTGCTAATTTGGCTATACTGCGACATGTTGCATTAAATAAATTGCGCTCTGAAAAATCAGCCAAGGTCGGAGTCAAAGCGAAAAGAAAAAAAGCCGGTTGGGATAAGAGCTACCTCATCAAAATACTGAGGGCATAGGCAATCTTGCGATTGCCATGAGTCAGGTTCCCTTGGTCTTGGAAAGTGATAAAATTTTGTTAACATTTTCAACCGTTTTTTCTATTTTTAATAGGTGTCCTTTTTTCTTGCTTGGACACAACGTGGGTGTACCTGCAGTGGTGGCGAACGTAAAGTTCAATAAAACCTAAAACTTAATGTTTACCTTAATATTCAATAGTACCTTGAACTCTTGCCACCATTGAGTCAGGTAGGTCGGGAGGATTACTCCTCCTTTCCCCCCTCAGAACCGTGCATGCTGGTTTCCCCGCACACGGCTCAAGCATTCATAACGCCTTTGTCAGCGCAGCAGCCAGTAAGGTGGCTGCCTTTACGATCCTACATTGAAGTGATTTTACCGAGCGCATAACAGTGTTCCAATTTATCCACTGCCAAGCGTTTGCCTTGGTTGGTAACGCATGACCAAAGCCTATCTTATACTTAATTGGTAGATAGACCTTCATCTCTTTGTGCTTTTACCATTGTAAATCATCTTACATCGTTTTTCGTAATTAAACACCTGCAAGGAATTGTACAAACCATACAATTCCATAGGAAGTCAGCACAGCTTTCGCTGAACGTAATGTTGACCTGTTTTAACCTTACTTAAATCAAGTCTCAACGTTTATCTCTGTCATTACAACAAAACATTCGCTTCTTCCAGCATCCCTTAGCTGCACACACCATCGTCGGAGATTACTCTCTTCCTACTCTTTTAAAAAAGAGAATGATACAGCCTTACCGAGTTCCACTTTAAACACAGAACGTCTTAGCGTTGACCTTTACCCCGGTGGAATTTTCATTCGTCTCTAGATAAATCTTCGAGACAAAAATAGCAACTACGTGAAGGTATACGCGAAACCTTCAACCATACCACTTAACATTTTGTTCACAGCGCTGATGTCTTTCCTTTTTACAAGAATAACATCTTAGTCCGTTTCGCTGTTTCAAAGTAACGAGGCTTACAGTCATTCAAATGTTTTACACATAACATTCATTTCACCACCCTCACCGCCTTGGACTGGCAGCTTTTTGATTCCTTTTACAAGGTCTCTTTTTAAGGGTTCGATTGTCCTTTGGGCTTAGCATCCCGCCATCGCTGGCAACACACCCCAAAGTAGAAAACCTATAGTAGTATATAGGGTTAAATCCAAACTGAATAGCGCTTGTAAGGTCACGCTGTTCTTTGGTTTAACAGTATTTAAAGCGACTTTTCTCGTCGCACCAGGTACACATTGTTAGCTGTCGGATTTTTTCTACGTACTGAGGGCTTTGGGATTGCAGACATGCTCTTTGATCATTTATAGCCTTAGGTAAAGCATGTGTGGGTAATGATCAATGTGTATGGCTTGAGATGGCCTATTTTAGAGTGAGACTGAAACTGGATAAGTTACTTGTCGTCACCTTTAGGCGGTAATACACCAATTTCTCTTAATAGTTCAACATACTGATCTCCAGACATAGGACAATCAAAATAGTTTTCTGCATCTTTAGAAGTAGGGAATTTAAGTTGATGTTTAATTGCTCCCATCAATTTTTTATCATATTCAGATTTACCATGACTAAAGTAAGTGTAGACACTTTCCTTCTTCCCGTCAACAACTAGATAATAGAACTGATGATGATTTTTCTCTGGAAAAGACTGGAAACTTTTCTTTTTCAAAACTTTTTTCAAATATTTAGTTTTTCTAGGCTTCATCAATTACTGTTTTTATTATTTTCTTTAATTTTCGCTTTAATGTTTGAGCATTCTTTGATAAGTTGCTGTTTTTTTCTTTGTAAAAATTGACATAAAGCGAATAAAAACTAAATGAGAAAGCTTCTTCAACTTCTTCTCTTGAGTCTCCCCATGCTGTTAAGTCTAATTCTTCATTTCGGATTAAATATAAATCATCATTGAATTCAACATTGCATTCTAACTTTTTTGTGAGAATAAATGATGCTTCTTGAAATTGTATGTAATCTGGAGTAAAAGGATAGGTATCGTGTTCCAGTTCTTCAATATGAAATACTTTTTTTATGTTACCTTTATTAAACTCAAAACCTTCTCCTTTGTTTTTCACTTTCGCATAAACTAGCACTGTACTTTCAGAAGGAGGTAGGGTCGTCTTTACAGGTTTAGGAAGATAAAATTGAAGACGTTCTTTTGTTGGTCTTCTTAATGTGCGAATTACTTTACCCGCATTATTCTTTATATTTATTGAGTAATCAGAAGGAGAGCCAATCGAGTTAAATAATGGTTTATATATTTCTTTCCTCTCCTTTTCAGAATAACGTGTTGAAACCTTTTCCATGTACTGATGATTTCTAAAATCACCACTTATTAACTGCTTGTAATCTTTAAATGAACTTTTTTTCCAGTTTAATACATCATCATTAAACAATGGAGATTGTTTCTCAACGATATTAGGGGCAACTGCAATGTCAAAACTTCCAAAGTCTAAATCTACAGCGAGTAAATCTAATTCATTAATGAAACTTTCCATTAGAGAAGTATTTCCTGAAGTTGCTTTTAGGAACTCAGGATTCTTTTTAAATTCAACACCAAGAAAATTTTTATAAGATTTATTAATATCTGATAAGACCTTAATAATTGTTTCGACTTTTGCGGCGTGTCCAACTGTATTAACGGGATCAATGTGGAACCTTAGGGATATTTTCTTTAATCTCTCAAGAAGGTTATTATCCATGTACTTTGTTTCTTTTGTAATAGTTATTTGCAATGTAGTCTAAAATGAACTAAGATGTAACTTATTTGATGATTATCTCAATTCTTTAACAAATTGGCATAGTAATTTTAACAAGTCAATATTAGATGTAATCTACTATCTTCAAAATATATTCCATTTTTACTTAATGCGATTTTTGTTTGATATAGCATTGTATTAACTAGTATTTGTTTTGTTATTTGGTTTTTGAGTTTGGCTTTAAGAGTAGTGTGCTCATAGAGCTTACTACTCTGTGAGGGTGCTTTTTTCTGACAGCTAACGTGGGAGTACATGCAGTGCAGCCGACATTAAAATTGAATAGAACATAAAACTGACTGCTTACCTAGATATTGAATAGAATACAGATCTCTTGGCTGCATTGAGTCAGGTAGGTCGGGAGGATTACTCCTCCTTCCCCCCTCAGAACCGTGCATGCTGGTTTCCCCGCACACGGCTCAAGCATTCATAACGCCTTTGTCAGCGCAGCAGCCAGTAAGGTGGCTGCCTTTACGATCCTACATCGAAGTGATTTTACCGAGCGCATAACAGTGTTCCAATTTATCCACTGCCAAGCGTTTGCCTTGGTTGGTAACGCA
>Ga0209187_1000873_pt1 | contig 42750 bp, 22 predicted proteins | sample BantaG_FD_187430 | JGI IMG/M metagenome (GOLD analysis project Ga0209187, IMG submission 187430) | Marine algal microbial communities from Bantry Bay, Ireland - BantryBay_4 metaG (SPAdes) (version 2) | ecosystem: Host-associated > Algae > Red algae > Unclassified | place: Bantry Bay, Ireland...
ACCTAATAAACAACAAGATACGAATTTTATTTTAAAACAAGTGTGAATTTTTAACAATTTATTCAATTAAGAAAAAGCGGATAAAGCACTGATTATCAATAAGTAAGAAGTTCTCGGTCAGACACTAATTATCTAAAGGTGGTGCAGATTAATATCTGCACTGCTTTTTATTTGGATGAACAAAAAATTAGATTTCTCTCACCTATAAAAGAATTTTTTTCGTGCAGTACGCTTCAAATTCTTCCGCAGTCAAATAATTCACACATTGCACAGCAGTCAAACCGCCCTTACGCGCCACGCATACACCATAATGAATGTCGTGAATACCTCGCGTGCTGTGTGCATCAGGATTTATCGCAATTTTGACACCTTTTTCGAGCGCGTAGGGTATCCATTCCCAATCCAAATCAAGACGCAAAGGATTAGAGTTCAATTCTATCGAAACGTTGTTGGTAGCGCAGGCATCAATGATTTTTGCATGGTCTATCGGATAGCCCTTGCGCGAAAGCAACAAGCGTCCGGTCGGATGTCCGAGCATGGTCGTGTAAGGGTTTTCGATGGCAGTTAGGAGGCGTTGAGTGGCTTTGGCTTCGTCCATTTTGAGGTTGCTGTGTACAGAGGCGATAATGAAATCAAAACGTCGCAAAATATCCTCGTCGTAGTCCAACGAACCGTCATTTAGAATATCGGATTCGATGCCTTTAAAGATGCGAAAGGGAGCGAGTTCGGCATTGAGTTCGTCGATTTCTGCCCACTGTTCGAGGACGCGCTCCGGCTTCAAGCCATTGGCATAAAAAGCTGATTTTGAATGGTCTGTGATGCCAAGATAAGCGTAACCTTTGTCGCGAGCGTACTCTGCCATTTCGCGTAGCGTGTTGATACCGTCGCTGTATGTGCTGTGGTTGTGTAGTACGCCTTTGATGTCGTTTTCAGTGATAAGCGTAGGAAGGTTATTGGATTTTGCAAGCGCAATATTCTCATGATTATCCCTTAATTCAGGCGGCGCAAAAGCGTATCCTGCTTGTTCAAAAATCGCGGCTTCAGTATCGGCTTTTTTTGCTTGTTTGAGGTCAATATTTTTTAGAATAATTTTATAAAAATCATTCGCGCCTGTCGTTTGAAATAATTTGAACGCCCACTCGTCGGGTGTAGAAGTGTATAAGCGGACGGGTGTTTGATTAGCGGTTTTTACGCGATAATAATCAGGCGTTTTTTCCGTAAGAGTAATAAAGTTTTCATTAAAAATATCGTCAGGCAATTCATTCATTTCAATTAAAATCTCAATGCCGCGAAGAATAGGCATTTTACGTCGAATCGAACCCGTTAATTCGACTTTAATGCCAAGCTTTTTCCGCAATTCACTGACCAAATTTTTTGCTTCTTTTTCTAATGAAGCATATAAGAATTTGTTGCGTGACTGGCGATGATATTCGATTTTCTGACGAATATCCTCCTGCGTTTTCAGTCCAAAACCTTTAAGGGCAATAAGGCGATTTTCATTGCAAGCATAATAGAGTTCTCCGGTGCTTTCTATGCCCATTTCCTGCCAAAGTTGACGTATTTTTTTTACACCCAAACCTTTGATACCCAATAGTTCTTGTATGCCTTCGGGGATTTGTTCTTTATATTTATTGAGGGTTGCCATTTCGCCCGTGTCCAGCAGTTCACGTATCTTTCCTGCAATGGCTTTTCCTACACCTTTGATGCTGTTTATGTCCGCGTCTGACATTTCAGATAATGGTTCGGGCAACTTACGGAGGGTGAGATAGGCATTGCGATACGAGCGTATTTTAAAGGTGTTTTCATCTTGCAATTCCATTAAATCGCCCAAGCGATTGAAAGCATTGGCTATTTGTTTATTGTTCATGTGTTATGTGCTGATGTACTGACGTGCTGATGCATGGACGTACTGACGTAAAATTATTTTGATGTGTCACAAGTCGGCGGTACTAAAAAAGAGCGAGTTAGTACAAAAAGTACTAAATTAGTTGTTATACGAAGGCATCTAATAACTCGCTCATGGAAATAAAGGAACAAAAAAAATTGGAATTACACAAGGAGCTATCTGATATAATTGCCCAAGTGGAATCAATGGCATTAAGCACAGAACGTTCAGATAAGAGCATACTCTAAATTTATGCAATCAACTTATAGCATGTTTAAATTTTTTCTGCCTGAAAACCAATACCTTATGAACTTGACTTGGTTCAACTTCACATTCTACGGGAATAATATTTAATAATTATTTATTGGTCTCAGCTTTACTGGACTTTGGACAAAAGTATCAAGTATCAGGACTTAAAATTATAACTATTTGATTATCAGGAACTTGAATCAAAAAATATATTTTTAAATAAGTTTTAATTTAAATATACTTATGATTAAAAATCAGGCGATTAAATTTCATCTCGTCCTGATACTTGATACCTAATACATTTCGTCCAAAGTTTAAAGCTTTAGGTTTAAAACCTCGTACTTCAGTACGACAAATTCATTTAAATAATGCCTTGTGAATAGGCAAAAGGCAATTGCGAGAAGCAAAAAGGGCTTCGTGGGCTTGCTTTGCGCCGACTTCCAGTCGGGATAGTAAACCCACCTACTTCAGTAGATGGTTGTTTAATTTATGAGTAGATCTAAATCTATCGTCTCCATTTCCAGGGGTGCAGGACAAGTTTTAATTTTATTTTGAAATGCCACTGTACTGACGACTTTAGCCGTCAAGAGCTTCGTTGTTCTGCGACGGCTAAAGTCGTCGGTACGAGGCAGACTAAAAATTTGTCCTGCACCCATTTCCAGAAACACATTTGTATTAAAATAAAATTACATTAGAAAGTACTCTTTTTTTTCTTTTTTTACCACCATAGAATTACCTAATTTTGTGTATGATTATTGAATCCGAGAATTGATTAATCTATTTTTATATTCAAAACATTACATATATTTATAATTCAACACTTGCAATAATTCAAAATAAATCATAAATTTGTAGCTTGAAACTATCTTTTAGTAAAAACGATTTAATAAATTGTGCCATAATGCGCTGTAATTTTTTCTTTTAAGGCTTCACTGAAAAAAGGAATTTTTTTGATTAAATTACAAAATTATCTTCACTCGTTAGTTACTCATTCACCAACAGCTACTCTCACACAACGCTGTACCGTTAGTCTATTTTTTTTCAATTTAATATAAAAGGATAAATTGTATTTAAAATTACAATTTTTATTTTCGTATATAATCGGTTTTTATTTAAAACCAAATTTATTCACAAACTAAAGGCTTTTTCCCAATGAAGAACCTATGTATCAACGTATTAAAATTCTATCAAAAACATCATTTATATGCTCCGCTATTGATGATGATTTTTTGTGTCGCAAGCATCGGAAACATCAATGCTCAGGCACTCACAATTGAGGGAGTCGTCACAACGGACTGTACATGTCCTGTCGGTGAAGACAACCTCATCGACATAACCGTAACAGGCGGTACACCGCCATACAGTTATGATTGGACACAAAACGGCATACCGCTTGGTTGCGATGCTGCCGTCGATTTTTCAGCATTAGACGATACAGCATGTCCGGTGGAGAATGGAGCAGGATGCCCCATCATTCCACCCTGTTCTACCACTACGGATGCTATTAATGCAGGAGGATATACTGTACAAGGAGCTACCTTAACGGTAAGTCCACCTGACCCACAAGGTGGTGCTTGTGTTGATGAAAATATCATTAATGACAGTCACTTACCCGGAACGGTTGCCCTACGTACAGGGGTAGAAATGAATGGTAACGTAGGTCCTACTGCCAATGTTACCCGTACATGGAATTTCAGTCAACCTGTCTGTAATCTCGAAATTTTTATCAATGATTTGGATGACAACGATGAAATTATCATCAATGCTTCTTTGATGGGAGTTCCGATTACACTCACTGCGGCTGATTTTGTTCAGACGAACACCACACCCGACCCGGCCTGCCCGACCTTTATTGGTGGCAATACATGGCAATCGCAAAATTGTCCGGCTATATCTTCCGGTGATAGGGGAGGATTTATTGTCATTTTTCCGAGTTGTGTAGATGAAATTGACTTTGTTTATTACGCAGATGCCAGTGAAGGCGGATCTTACTCCGTAGGTTTTGCTGCGATTTGCGCTCAAGACCTTGAATGTGTACCCGACGGTATATATCAAGTTACTGTCACAGATGCAACAGGTACTACAACCACAGAAACATTTACAGTCCCCGAACCCGGTGTTAATGAAAACCCGTCTATCACTTGCCTGGCAGACATTACAGTTAATGTCGATCCGAGTACTTGTGAAGCGGTGGTTACATTACCGGATCCTGTAACCGGAGATGAATGTCCCGACGAATTGACCATTTCTTGTACAGCGATGTCCGGCGATGCCTTTCCGGTAGGAACAACGACCGTGATATGTACAGTAACCGACAGAGACGGCAATACGGCTACATGTGACTACAACGTTACAGTGGTGGACAATGAACTACCTGTGATTACGGTGGGATGTCCAACGGATATTACCATCGGCAATGATCCGGGACTCTGTGGAGCAGATGTTACTTGGACACCTCCGACTTTAGAAGATAATTGTCCGGGAGCTATCATTTCAAGTACCCACGATCCAGGCGATTTATTTCAAAAAGGAACTACGGAAGTCACCTATGCAATTACCGATGCAGCAGGAAATACAACTACTTGTGGCTTCAATGTCACCGTAGAAGATACAGAACCTGCAACGATTACTTGTCCAGCAGATATTATCATTGATGCGGATCCCCTGAGTTGTGATGCGGTCGCTACTTGGACAATACCCATTCCGGCGGATAACTGCCCGGATGCTTTGGTAATAGCTACCAACACGCCGGGCGAGACCTTCCCGGTAGGAATGACAACAGTGACTTATACCGTAACAGATTGTGGTGGAAATGTAACCACATGCAGTTTTGATATTACAGTAAATGATACAGAAGATCCGACGATAACTTGCCCCACAGATGTTATAGTAAATAGCGATCCGGGCGTATGTGAAGCAGCCGTTACATGGACTGCTCCGGTAGCTTCTGATAATTGTCCTGGAGAAACAGTAACAAGCACGGCAAGATCAGGAGATACCTTCCCCGTAGGAACGACGACTGTGACTTATACCGTTACTGATGCAGCAGGAAATACAGCAACGTGCAGTTTTGATGTAACGGTGAATGATGCTGAAGATCCGACCATTACTTGTCCAGCCGATATTACGGTAAGCACCGATCCGAATGTTTGCGAAGCAACGGTTACATGGATAGCACCCGTGACTTCCGATAATTGCACAGGAGAAATGACTACGAGTACAGCAAGTTCAGGTGATACTTTCCCAATCGGAACAACGACCGTGACTTATACTGTTACGGATGCAGCCGGAAACACAGCGACATGTAGCTTTGATGTAACAGTAGAAGATAATGAAAATCCGGCTATTGCTTGCCCTCCAAGTGTTACGGTAAATACCAATCCGGGCGTTTGTGAGGCAGTTGTCAATTGGGCGGAACCTATTATTTCTGATAATTGTTCGGGAGCAACGACTACGAGTACAGCAAGCTCTGGTAATACCTTCCCACTTGGAACAACAACCGTGACTTACACTGTTACAGACGCAGCCGGAAATGTGAGTACATGTAGTTTTGATGTAACGGTAGAAGATAATGAGGATCCGACGATAACTTGCCCTGCTGATATTACAGCATCTACCGATTGTGATTCGGCAGTAGTCAACTGGGCAGTAACGAGTGATGATAATTGTCCGGGAGAAATGCTCATTTGTACCAGCAATCCGGGAGGTACCTATCCGCTTGGAACAACTATCGTTACCTGTACCGTTACCGACGCAGCAGGAAATACGGCTATGTGTGATTTCGACATTACTGTAAATGATGATGTACCCGAACCATTAGATTGTACAGGAATAAATGGTGTACGTCCGACAGACGCAGGCGTATGTACATACACAGCGCAAGGTGGCGAATTTGACCCAACTTCAAGCGCAACTTGCCCCGGTGTTACATTGACCAATGATTTAAATAATACAGCAACACTTGCAGGAGAAGTATTTCCAAAAGGAACAACGCCTGTCGTATGGACAGTAACGGATGCCGGAGGAAATGTAACCACTTGCGAAATTGAAATTATAGTAAATGATGAAGAATTACCTACCATTACTTGCCCTGCTGATCTTACCGTAGGTAATGATGCAGGTGTATGTGAAGCGGCAGTAACTTGGACAGCACCGACTATTACAGATAACTGTCCTAATGAAGTAGTAACAAGCACCCACAATCCGGGCGATGTTTTTCCAAAAGGAATAACAACTGTGACTTACACGGTTACGGATTGCGGTGGAAATGTAGCCACATGCAGTTTTGACGTAACGGTAGAAGATACCGAACCGCCGACAATTACATGTCCGGCAGATGTTACGGTTTCTACAGCTCCCGGTACTTGCGATGGCGTAGCTACATGGACAGCACCGACATTGGGTGCAACTGCTAATGATAACTGCCCCGATGCAGAAATCACAAGCACGGCGAATCCGGGCGATACTTTCCCGATTGGTACAACTACTGTCACTTATACCGTAACAGATTGTGGTGGAAATGTAGTGACCTGTAGCTTTGATGTAGTAGTAGAAGATAATGAAAATCCGAGTATTACTTGTCCAACAGACTTGACGATTTTTACAAGTCCCGGTGCTTGTGATGCAGTGGGGAATTGGACGGTTCCAACCGGAAATGATAATTGTCCGGGAGCGACCGTTTCAGGTACAGCCAATCCGGGTGATACTTTTCCAAAGGGAACAACAACCGTCACTTACACCGTTACAGATGCCGCCGGAAATACCGCGACATGCAGTTTTGATGTGACGGTAGAAGATACCGAACCGCCTGTTCTTGTTTGTCCGGCAGATATTACAGTGGATTCTGACCCTGTAACTTGTAATGCCGTTGTAACTTGGACACCGCCCGTTCCGACAGATAATTGCCCTAATGAAGTGTTGACTTCTACACACAATCCTGGCGATACATTCCCATCAGGTACGACTACGGTTACATATACCGTAACGGACTGCGGTGGCAATGTCGTCACATGTAGTTTTGATGTGACAGTAAATGATCCGGGCGGAAATTTGACTTTGAATTGCCCTGCCGATATTACTGTTTTGGGAAGTACTGCCACTTGCGATGCAATTGTTGATTGGACAATACCTACCGCAACAGGAGGTTGTGGAGTTACGGGTATGGTAATGTGTACGGAAGTTCCCAATACTGCTTATCCGGTAGGAACAACCACTGTAACTTGTACAGTAATGGATGCCGTAGGAAATGAAGTAAGTTGTAGTTTTGATATTACGGTAGAAGATAATGTACTGCCAACCATTGTTTGTCCGGCAGATGTATTTGCTGTCAACGATCCGGGCGTATGTGAAGCTGCCGTGACTTGGACAGCACCTACCGCAAGCGACGATTGTTCTGGTATTACAATAACAAGTACACACACTTCAGGTGATATTTTTCCGAAAGGAACAACAGTTGTAACATATACCGTTACCGACGATGCTGGTAATACTGCAACGTGCAGTTTTGATGTAACAGTATTTGATAATGACTTACCGATGATTACTTGTCCGGGTGACGTGACCGTAAGCACATCTCCCGGCGTATGTGAAGCACCTGCATTTTGGCAAGATATTATTGTTTCAGATAATTGTCCTAATGAAGTAGTCACCTCGACACACAATTCAGGTGATATTTTTCCTAAAGGAACAACTACTGTAACATGTATGGTTACGGATTGCGGTGGAAATGTGGTATCGTGTAGTTTTAATGTAACAGTAGAAGATAGAGAACCCGCTGTGATTACTTGTCCTGCAAATATTACAGCCAATTCAGATCCGGGTACTTGTGAAGCAGCAGTAACGTGGATACCACCCGTTCCGGCGGATAACTGTCCTAATGAAGTAGTAACAAGTACGCACAGCCCAGGCGATGCCTTTCCGGTAGGAACAACAACCGTCACTTATACTGTAACGGATTGTGGTGGTAATGAATCAACATGCAGCTTTGATATTACGGTGGAAGATAACGAACCGCCGGTAGTGACTTGTCCTGCCAATATAGAAGCAGCTACAGATTGTAATGAAGCAGTAGTCAATTGGATCATTCCGATAGATGATAATTGCTTGGCACAAGGAACGCCCGTAACAGTTTGTAGTATCGAACCGGGAAGCACCTTCCCGCTTGGTACGACCAATGTTACTTGTACAATTACCGATTTAGCCGGAAATTCTACGGCTTGTAATTTCAATGTAACCGTAACCGACACGGATGCACCTGAGCTGGATTGCTCTACCATTGATGGTATGGTAGCTACGGATGCGGGTACATGCGCTTACGTAGTACAAGGCGGTGAATTTGATCCGACCTCCGCAGGAAATTGCCCCGGTAATACATTGACCAATAATATTAATAACAGTTCAACGCTGGCAGGTGAAACATTCCCGAAAGGAACAACACCTGTAATATGGACGGTAACGGATGCCGGAGGCAATACGACGACATGTGAAGTAACAGTTGAAGTAAATGACGAGGAATTTCCGGTAATGACCTGTCCGGCTGATATTATGGCAACTGCCGATCCAGCCACTTGTATGGCAATGCCAACATGGATACCACCCGTTCCAACGGATAACTGCCCTGATGAAGTACTCACAAGCACGCACAGTTCCGGCGATGCTTTCCCTGTCGGAACAACAACTGTAACATACACAGTTACGGATTGTGGTGGAAATGTCGTTACATGTAGCTTTGATGTAACCGTAGAAGATCCGGGAGGCAATGTGACTTTAGAATGTCCTGATGATATTACCATTTCAGCAGATCCAAATAGTTGTGATGCGGTTGTTCCCTGGGACATACCCGTTCCGATAGGAGGTTGTACGGTTGGAACAGTAGTTTGTACAAATTCACCACTTGAGATTTATCCGGTTGGTACGACCAACGTAACTTGTAGCGTAACAGATGCTGCCGGAAATATAGTGACTTGTAATTTTAGCGTTATAGTAGAAGACATAGAACCACCTGCATTAGATTGTCCTGACGATATTATCGTTCCTACTGATTTTGGACGTTGTGGTGCGACGGTCGGGTGGAGCATACCTATCGTAAGAGACAGTTGCGGAATAGCGATTATTACTTATGCTTCGCATACACCGGGCAGCACTTTTCCTGTCGGTACTACGACGGTTGAGTACATTGCTACGGATGGTTCGGACAATACTGCTACTTGTAGTTTCAACATTACAGTAGAAGACAATGAACCACCAACCTTGCAATGCCCGGGCGATATTACGGCAACAGCCGTTCCCGGTCAATGTAGCGGTATAGCAAATTGGCTTATTTTCCCGCCAACGGATAATTGTACAGGCGCAACGGTAATATGTAGCAACCAGCCCGGTGATGTATTCCCCATAGGTACAACAACCGTAACATGTACAGCAATGGATGCTTTTGGGAATGAATCGACTTGTGATTTTGATGTGATAATCAATGAATGTTTTGGTGGAAATCCGGTGACGACTACCGAGACTGAGACACTTATTTTTGATAGTGATTTAAACATAGGTGCAGCCGATGCGATGAGTTTCGGTACTAATGGCGTGTATGTATTCCCCGATCCTGCTACAGCTTCTAATGCAGTATTATCCAATATTACTTTACAATTATTTTTCCGTGTAGAAAATGCTTCTTGCGAAAGTGATATTGAAGTAAGATTGACCGATCCGACAGGCGCAGTAGTATATGTTGGCGCACCATTCGCAACGTGTAATGGCTCAGGTGCAAATCCGTTCCCCGGTGATTTATACAATATAACGATACCGATCCCGAGTGCCAATACAACAGGCAGTACAGCCAATTGGGTCGCAGAATTTAGAGATACCAATGACCAAAATGCAGGTGCGGTAGAATATACCGTCCGTTTCGGTAGATTGATTTATGATGCTACGACCACAACAGGTGGTGGTGGCAATAATGGCACTTGCGGCAATCCGGTTATTATCAATTGCCCTGCGCCTATCAATCAAACGGCAAATGCGGGGTGTGGTGCGAATATCACGATTCCCGTTCCGATGTTTGGTACAGACTTTACCGATTGCTCTAATACGACCGTGACAAATGATGTAACGGGTACATCCGATGCTTCTGGCTTCTACGATGTAGGTACGACAATCGTTACATGGACATTTACGGATGAACAAGGCAATGAATCTACTTGCCAGCAAGTCGTTACGATTACGGATGGTGTAAATTCTACACTCGAATGTCCTTCGGATGTGGTGGTTTCCACCAATCCGGGCGAATGTACAGCAGTAGCAATGTGGCAAGTGCCTACCTTCAATGATAACTGCCCCGGCGGTGGTATCTCAGGCAGTACGCACAATTCGGGTGATGCCTTCCCCGTAGGTACAACAACCGTAACTTACACAGCTACAGACGCACAAGGAAATACCGTAATGTGTAATTTTGATGTGATTGTAAATGAATGTAGTGGAGGAGGCGGTTCAACCACCGAAACGATTGTTATCATTGAAGATAATGATTTTAATGTAGGAACAAATGATACGGAAGGTTTTGTAGCTAATCCGCAATATACATTCGCCGACCCTGCAACTCCTGCAAATGCAATTTTATCAAATATTACGCTTGAATTATTCTTTAGAGTACAACCCAATTCTTGCGAAAGCGAAATTGAAGTAAGACTGACTGATCCTGCGGGTAATGCGAATACATTTATGCCATTCACCACTTGTAATGGTGCTGGACAGTTGTATTATATTTCATTGAATATATCCGGCGGTTCAACCATTGGTAGTGTAGCCAACTGGATAGCCGAATTTAGAGATATTAGTGACCAAAATAACGGTTTGGCAGAATATTCCGTCAGATTCGGACGCTTGACTTATGATGCGACCATCAACACAGGAGCATGTGGATTGCCTGTCATTATTAATTGCCCGACAGACATTGCGGTCATTAATAATCCGGGACAATGTGGTGCAGATGTCACCGTTCCGGTTCCTGTCTTTGGTGTTGACTACACCGATTGTACTGAGACGACTGCAACAAACAGCTTCACTGGCACTTCTGATGCTTCGGGCAATTATCCGGTAGGCACTACAATAGTGACTTGGACCTTCACCGATGCCGATGGCAATAGCGTGACTTGTACACAAGACATTACGGTACTTGATAATGAAAATGCGACGCTCACTTGTCCTGCCGATGTGGTGGTACAAACCTCACCCGGAACTTGTGATGCCGTAGCAACTTGGGATTTACCTGTCTTTACAGATAACTGCCCTGGCGGTGGCATTTCAAGTAGCTCAAACAATCCGGGTGATACTTTCCCGATTGGAACGACAACCGTAACCTACACGGCCACTGACGCACAAGGCAATGTAGTGATGTGCAGCTTTGATGTGATAGTAGAAGAGTGTAGTGGCGGAGGCGGTTCAACGACCGAAACGGTAACACTTATTGACGATAATGACTTCCTCGTAGGTACGGGCGATACGGAAAGTTTTGCGAGTAATCCAACTTATACTTTTGCTGACCCGGCTACACCTGCGGCAGCGACATTATCCAATATTACGCTTGAATTATACTTTAGAGTATTAGGTAATTCGTGTGAAAGTGATATTGAAGTGAGACTGACTGACCCTGCGGGTAATGTCAATGTATTTACACCATTCAATACCTGTGTGACCACAGGTTTGTTCTACGCGCCAATCAGCGTACCAAGCGGTGCGACGACGGGCAGTATTGTCAATTGGATGGTAGAACTTAGAGATACAAATGACCAAAATGCAGGTTCGGCGGAATACTCCGTTCGATTCGGAAGATTGACTTACGATTATACTATTATCCAAAGTGGAAATTGTGGACTTCCTGTGATAGTGAATTGTCCTGCGCCGATTAGTACGACCTCCCAGCCCGGTCAATGTGGTGCGAATATCACCGTTCCCGTTCCGATGTTTGGTACGGACTTTACGGACTGTACAGGCGCGACCATTACCAATAGTGTAACAGGCACGTCCGATGCTTCCGGTTCTTATCCGGTGGGTACAACGACCGTTACATGGACAGTAACTGACCTTGATGGTAATACAGTGACTTGTACGCAAACCATTACAGTAGAAGACATAGAAGCTCCTACGGTTACTTGTCCGGCAGATGTTACCGTAGAAACGACACCAGGAACTTGTGATGCCGTAGCAACTTGGGCAGCACCAACGATTGTGGACAATTGCAGTGCATCTGTCGCAAGCAGTTCGCACAATTCGGGTGATACCTTCCCGATTGGAACAACAACCGTTACTTATACCGTTACGGATGATGCAGGCAACGCTACGACTTGCGAATTTGATGTGATAGTAGAAGAATGTGGTTCAGGTTCATCGGTGACAACTCCGGTGGTTTTGATTAGCGATAGTGATTTTGTAGTTGGTGTAAATGATACCGAGAACTTTGCAGATAATTCGACTTACGCTTTCACCGATCCTGCGACACCTGCGAGTGCCGTTTTGACCAATATCACACTCGAATTATACTTTAGAGTATTAGGCGCGTCTTGCGAAAGTGATATTGAAGTGAGATTGACCGACCCTGCGGGTAACGTGAATGTATTTATGCCTTATGCTTCCTGTGCGGGAGCTGGTACTTTGTATTTCATTGCATTGAACGTACCAAGTGGTAGCACAATAGGCAGCCTTGCAGATTGGACGGTAGAATTTAGAGATACCAATGACCAAAATGCTGGAGCAGCCGAGTATTCTGTTCGTTTCGGACGTTTATCTTACGATGCGACAGTAGGTGGAGGCGGTTGTGCCGATCCTGTTATCATTAATTGCCCTGCGGATATTTCGGTATCTTCCGATCCGGGAGATTGTGTGGCTTTGGTTGATATTCCTGAACCTATGTTTGGTGCGGACTTTACCGATTGTACAGGTGCGACCATTACGAATAGCTACAACGGAACATCTGATGCAACGGACATTTACCCTGTCGGTACGACGACAGTAACATGGACAGTGATAGATGATGGTGGAAATATTACGACTTGTACGCAAACTATTATCGTAGGCGATGGTCAGCAACTCGGCTTGACTTGTCCTAATGACATTACCGTTTCTACGGACAATGGTGTATGTGATGCTCAAGTATTTTGGGATCCACCTACATTGAGTGACAACTGTGGTGCGTCTATCACAAGCACGGCAGAGCCGGGTGATACTTTCCCGATTGGTACAACGACTGTAACTTATACCGCCGTTGATGCTGCCGGAAATTCTGTTTCATGTAGCTTTGATGTTACGATAGAAGATAATGAAGCACCTACCATGACATGTCCGACTGATGTAACCGTCAACACTGCACCGGGAACTTGCGAAGCAGTAGCCACTTGGTCTGCACCGACTGTGACGGACAATTGCGATAGTAGCTTAATGGCAACATCTGACATCGCTTCTGGCTCAACATTCTTGCCGGGAACTACCGTAGTGACTTACACCGTGACAGATGTCGCAGGTAATACAACAACTTGTAGCTTTGAAGTAACGGTCATTGACAACGAACCACCTGTGGGCGTATGTCCACCGGATTTGATAGTGACGGCACGTCCGGGACGTTGCGATGCAGCAGTGACTTGGCAAATTCCTGTACCGACAGACAACTGTGGTGCAGTAGTTAAAGATGCGAGCGACGAACCGGGAGATGTCTTTATTGTAGGGACAACTACCGTGACTTATACCTTCATTGATGAAGCGGGTAATACTTCTACATGCGACTTTACTATTACGGTAGTGGACGAGGAAGACCCGACGATTACTTGTCCTTTAGATATTACCGTAGGTAATGATCCTGGAACTTGTGAAGCCGTAGTGAGTTGGGCTGTACCAACAGGAGCAGACAATTGTCCTAATCCAATGGTGAGTAGTACGCACAATTCGGGTGATACTTTCCCACTTGGTACGACTACCGTAACTTATACTGTTACGGATGGCGCAGGTAGCACTGCCGAATGTAGTTTTGATGTAACCGTCGAAGATGTAGGCGCGCCTATGATTACCTGTCCGAATGATGTGGTGATTGATTTGGATCCGATTACTTGTGATGCGACTGCTACTTGGACTACACCGACGATATCTGACGATTGTAGTGGTGCTACAATTACGAGTAGTACGCACAATTCGGGCGATACTTTCCCACTTGGTACGACAACCGTAACTTATACCGTAACGGATGGCGCAGGCAATACCGCAGAATGTAGCTTTGACGTAACCGTCGAAGACAACACGCCTCCGGTGATTATCAATTGTCCGGCTGATATACCTGATTTGAAAGCACCTCCGGGAGAATGTGAAGGTCCGTTTACGATTCCTGTGCCGATATTCGGTACGGATTTCACGGATTGTCAGACCGGAACTGTGGCAACTAATAGTTATAATGGTACAGCCAATGGTTCTGATACTTATCCGGTAGGTACGACAGTCATTACATGGACATTTACTGACCCAAGTGGCAATTCAGTGACTTGTGACCAAACGATTACAGTAGAAGAACAAAATTTGATAAAGGATGAAATATTGGTGACGGACAAAGATGTCTTTGTTGGTGCGGGTATGGATAATGCCGCTTTCAATGAAAGTGACAGTATTCTTATCGTAGCTCCGGGCATACCGTCTAATGCAACAGTCAATACAGTGGTGTTAGATTTCTTCTTCCGTCCTGAAGGCAGTTCTTGTGAGCGTGACGTAATAGTAGAAGTAACCGATCCGGCAGGTATCGCAACACTATTCCCTTCTCCGGTGACGACCTGTAACGGTAATGATGCGATATTCCAATTCTTGCTACCCGTAGCATCTGTACCTGCCAGTGGTGGCGTATGGAAATTGAGATTCCGTGATACCAATGACGATAATCCAGTCTCTGCGGGTTCGCCGGGAGCTTTCGCGCCTGCGGGTACGGAGTTCTCCGTCAGATTTGGTCGTATTACTTACAACATTACGATTGACCCGGATTGCGGACCTACGCCACCAGTGGTAGAGGAAGATGAGCAGGAGTCGTTTGATAACTCGGCAATTACAGTAGAAGAACCGAAGCAAACACCAGACTTCAAATTGTATCCTGTACCAACCACAGGTAGATTAAATATGGACTACGCTGCCGAAGAAGAAGGTGAAATCTATATCGAAATCATCGACGCAAGCGGCAGAACAATCAACGTACAACAAGCCAATGTACTCAAAGGTACAAATACGCTTAATATGGAATTATTTGACTTGCCCGGTGGCGTGTACTACATGAAAGTCATGGATAGTAGCGGACACATTCAGGCAAAACCTTTTACAAAGTTATCACCTTGATGAAGTAACACGGTGCTTCCAGCCCGTGCCACTTGATAATTTTAATTTAATGAACAACCGGAAGTCGCGTCAGTGGCTTCCGGTTTTTTGGTGTATTTCCTGTTGTGATTAGCTTTCAAATTGTATCTTTACATTGGTCATAAACATTGGCTTGCTCTTAATTGAATAGTATAATACAGTTGTGATTAGCTTTCAAATTGTATCTTTACATTGGTCATAAACATTTCGTAATACAAACATACGAGCACACCAAAGACACTAAAATCGAATGTACGTAGTGCGCTTCGTGGTTCAACAGCATTACATTTGTAGGACTACCAGTTCCAAATACTACTCAAATCAAAATAAATGAAAAGACGAAATTTTATAAAAAATATAGCTCGTACATCTGCTATTGCGCCTTTCGTATTGAATGGTGTGCCTATGAAAGCCTTTGGTAATTATGGTGCTTTGAGTCCTTTAAATGAAGGTATTTATGATGACCGAAAATTGGTTTTGATAGAATTGCATGGTGGCAATGACGGCTTAAATACATTAATCCCGATTCCACAATATGGACGATACCTTGATTTGCGACAAAATATCGCGATACCAAATTCCGGTTCAAGAAAGTATATTCAGCTTGACAGTACGCTACCTTCCAATCAACGCATCGGTCTGCATCCTGACATGAGTGCTATAAAATCATTGTATGAAGAAGGAAAAGTAAGGATTATACAATCCGTTGGGTATGAAAATGTCAATAAATCGCATTTTCGCGGACGCGATATTTGGATGATGGGTGGTGATTTTAATGAATATAAAAATTCGGGCTGGATGGGGCGTTATTTGGAACATATTTATCCGAATTATCCGGTGGCGTATCCTTCAAATGATATGCCTGACCCGCTTGGTTTGGAGATTGGCATTACTGTGTCTTTGGGTTTTCATCGCAACGAAGGGCTACCTGCCGCACTTGCCAATAATGACCCTGCAAATTTCAATGCTTTGATTTCGGGGCTTGGTGGTGGCACGCCCAGCCAAATCCCAGACAATCAATATGGTACAGAACTTCGCCATATCATTGACCTCTACCAAAACGCCAATGAGTATGCTGCTCAACTCGAATTGCGCTATAATGCCGGTGCCAATTATGCCATTTATCCGACTGAAGGGGTGCAAGAATATCCCGGACCGACTGCGCCCGACATTCTCGTCAATCCACTTGCCTGGCAATTGCAGACTGTTGCGCGACTCATCAACGGTGGTTGCAAAACCAAAATTTATTTGGTGCGTTTGCATGGTTTTGATACGCATAATGCACAAGCTATTGAAGGCGATACGACTTACGGTTATCATGCAGCATTGTTGTACCACTTGAGTACGGCGGTAAAGGCATTTATGGACGATTTGGCGGCTTCGGGCAAAGATGAAGAGGTTGTGGCATGTACATTTTCGGAGTTTGGTCGTCGCCCCCATTCCAATAGCAACCATGGTACGGACCACGGAACGGCTGCTCCAATGTTGGTTTTTGGCAAGGCAGTAGAACCCGGTGTCATCGGTGATGTAAACTTGAATAATCTGGATAATTCAAACAATCTGACCATACAAACGGATTATAGACAGGTACTCGGTACTTTACTTGTTGATTGGTTGGATGCTCAGTCGGACACCATCGAAGCTGTTGAATTTCAGGATTTTGTGAATCCTTTGTTACGCATCATCAATGACGATTATCATACAACAACCAATACTACACCACCAGAAGAAGAAGATTTTGACGAGATTAAAATTTATCCGAATCCGGTACAATATACTTTATATTGTCAACTACATTCGGATGTAGTCCAAACTCTCCAAACACAATTGCTTGATGCAAGTGGCAGACTCATTCGTCGCAATGAATTTGATTTGGCAGAAGGTAATAATACACTCAATATCGACCTCGTCGGACTTCCCGTAGGAACATATTTTATTAAATTATTTTCTAAAAGTAATAATAAAATGATGGGTACGAAGAAGTTTTTGAAAAAATAGAGCATTTTGAACCACAAAGCACACTAAGAACACTAAAATCGAACTAACGAAAAAGAAAACAAAGAATGTAAGATGCCCACAATTAAGCTTTATAAGTTTGTTAGTGTTCTCTGCGTTAGTTCTATCTTCATGTACTTAGTCCACTTCGTAGTTCAAAGTATCAATTAGATGCCAAATTTTAGTTTAATAATTTCTGACATGTTTTTCTGTAATTTCAAGGCACTTGCTCTGGCTTTTTCGGCAAAATCTTCGGCATCACCTGCGTAAATGATACCCCTCGAAGAATTGACGAGTAAACCTCCCAAATCATTCAGTCCATACTTTGACAGTCCTTCCAAATCACCACCTTGCGTGCCTACTCCCGGCACGAGGTAAAAGTGGTCGGGGGCGATGCTCCGTATTTCCTCAAATTTCTGTGGATGTGTAGCTCCGATGACAAACATCAGTTGTTCGGGACTCCCCCACTCTATGGCTTTTCGTATGACTTTTTCGTATAGCGGTTGACCGTTTTCTTGTGGTGTAAATTGAAAATCCTGACTACCTTTATTGGAAGTCAGTCCGAGTAAAATCACCCATTTATTATCAAATTCAAGAAAAGGTTTGACCGAATCCTCACCCATATACGGCGCAACCGTCACCGCATCAAAATTCATATTTTCAAAAAAAGCTCTCGCGTACAGGCTTGATGTATTGCCAATATCACCACGCTTGGCATCGGCTACCGTGAAGTGTTCGGAAGGAATGTAGGCTATTGTCTTTTCCAAACTGCGCCAGCCTTTTGCACCTTGTGCTTCGTAGAAAGCGATGTTGGGTTTGTAAGCAATACAGAGGTCTTTGGTGGCATCAATAATCTGTCGATTAAATTCAAAAATCGGGTCATCATATCCAAACAAATGCTTGGGAATACGCGTCAAATCGGTATCTAAGCCAATGCAGAGATAAGATTTTTTTTGGTGGATTTGTTGATAAATGTCTTGTCGTGTCAATGTGTGTTGATTTATGCTGGTGTCGGTATTGTTTCTCTAACAATCTCTGCCATAGTGGTGTTGTTGATTTTGGCTTTGCACCAGATTTGGAGTTCTCCTAAGCCGAGTTGAAGATTTGCAAGGGGTGTCGCTTGAATATGTGGAGTCAGGTAATGTTCCAAATTCCCCCATATCAATATTTCATCTTTATAGTTGGCGGTGTTATTCAAGCTATTGAAGCTGTCTATAACATACTTATTAATATCGGTGTCTCCTTTGTGATTCTCCAAATATGCGGATACCGATCTGATGTGATTTTCCAATTCGCCTTCACATTCATACGCAATAATAAACCGTAATAGTCTTGCGCCCAATTGTATATCTTTACGGTCATCTGTTCGTTTAAAATGAAATATTTTGTTCAGCCATTTGGCAGCTTCTTGCCATTGATTAAACAGACAATAAAAAACACTAATATTGTAAAAAAAGGTTAAGTGTCTGCCACCTCTGATTTTATCTCCGTGCTTTACGAGTATTTTGTCAATGAGTTCAATATATTTCAGTCCTTTTTCTTTGTCGGCGGTAGTAAGCGCGTAGAGTAAACCATGATGATAAGCAGACTGAACCTCGTAATCAGATTCAGAAAGTACAACTTCTATCTTTTCGATAATTTCGGGTATTTCATGCTTTCTATCCGAAAAAGAACACACTTCGGCAAGTAAGCCCAAAGACCTTTTATAGCCTGCTTTGTCGCCAAAAGACTCATTTTTTTCAAATGTTTCCACTGCCTTTTTTGCATAAATATATGCTCTGCCTTTTTGTTTCTGATATAAGGCAATCATGCTTTTACTATAATAAAAATCTACTTGTGTTTCAAGCGAATAAGGCTGTTCGTCAAGTTGCAACCATTCAGAATTTGCAAAGCAATCAAGTTTTTCCCGCGTTTCGTCTTTTTGAAATCTCATGTCTTTGATACGCAACATATTAATCTGTACTCGCAAATTTCGATAGTTGATTTGTTCGTTCAATTTCTGCTGTACATCGGCTTCTTCTTTGACAAGTATTTCGTACCGTTCGTAAAATTCTTTGCTATTTTTACTCTTTGTCAACAATTCCTTTTCCCACTGAATAGCTTGCAGCCAATCCAAAAATTGTTCATGCTTCTCCGCAAGTTTTTTCGTCGTATTGATACACTTTTGAAGATCAGTCCAAAGCCCATGTTCAAACAAGCGTTTCATTCTTTCCAACAACCATTTTATACGATTATCGGAGTACTTAATTCCTTTTTTGCCTAAGCGTAATGCATGTATAGACTCATCTACTTTCTCATACAAAAAGTTCTTATCGCCTGATGTAAATCCGGCTTTTATAATAGCCTCGTCATTAGGCTTGCTTTGTTTGTTTATTAGATCGAACAACTCAACATATTTCAAGGATTTGTCTTTTGCGTACAGTTTAAAATGCCGTTTCTCAGCAGTATCCATAGCTTTTATTAGGTCAAATAGTGGCATAACTCCGTGTGTGTTTGGTATTTTCTAATTTTTTTTCAATATAATTTTACGATTGGGCTTCTTACAGTAAAGATAATAATGTTGTTAAACATATTCTTATTAAAAATTAATAATCAATGACTTATGTGAATTTTTTATTATAAAAAATATAAATAAATCGTTTCGTGACAGTAAAATACATCTTTGGGCATCCAAAAACAAGAATTTTCATGTTTGAATAAGCAATACGTCTCCTGCACCTTTGCAATGTCAGATGTGACAATTGATTGCAACACATATTTCATTTCTTTATTCACATTTAAATTTTAAACCATGAACATAATACATTTTAAAATTAATTTTCATGCAATACACCTTAAAAGCATCCTTTTCACCATAGCGACTTTTTGTATGCTCGTTTTTATGACGGGGATAAGTCATGGACAGCTTATTAATGCTGATACCATTAAGTTCAATAACCAATATTTATTTGGTAATAATAGTGCTAAACTTTATTACAAGAGTAATATTAGTACGGTATCTCAATTTATCTTAAGTGATAGAGAAGGAGAGGAATATGGTAAGTTATATGGACATGAGAATTCAGGTGGTCAATATTTTGGGCTTAGAGATGGCGATAATGATTGGTCGTATATTGCTAAAAAAGACAACTATACCCATTTTAGGATTAATAATATTACAATCATGAAATTATTTGCTGGTGGTGAGGTCGGAATCGGCACAACAACCGTTCCTACAGGCTATTTAGTTGCCATAGATGGCAAAATCATCGCCACAGAAATGCGCGTCAAACCTTCCAACTTTTGGGATGAAGTATTTGAGTCAGATTACGATTTAATGAGTATAGAAGAAAAGCAAAAATTTACGAAAACGAATAAGCACTTACCTTCTTTTGCGCCCGAATCGGAGATAGTAGATAAAGGTATGGATGTCGGTAAATCCTTTGCTGATGTCGCTAAAGAATTGGAAGAAGCCTACTTGTACATCTATCAGCTCAATGATAAAATGAAAGCACTCGAAGCACAAATCACAAAATTAAGTGAGCAACCCGACGATTAATTTTTATGGTTTTATTTTTTGTGAAAAGCCTCATGAAGCATGCCCCATAAGACAGTAATTTGGTTAACCATCGCCCTGCCTTTCTCCGAGTCATCGGAGGAAGGTATGGGCAACAAACACTTTTATAATGAAAAAATTAAATATAAAATATATTGGCATCATAGCTGTTATCGCTTTTTCTTCTTTTCTTATCGGAAATACTTCTAAACTGTACATTGATAATGGTGTAGATTACGCAGTATTGAACATGGAAAATCCACCGGGAGACCATCCTTTTTTAAGCACACGGGTTAATTCTGAAGATGGATTAGGGATGTTTCTTGAATCAATTGGTCGTCTTATTATTGGTACGAATGACGCTTGCTTGCTGACCTTTTCTGATGATACCATAAAACTTGTTGTCAACGGAGACGCATGGAAAACAGGTGATCCTTTCTTATACGGAGAATCAGACAGCAGACTCAAAGAAAGTATCAAGCCTCTCGAAAGAAGCAGAGATAAGTTTATGGATACAAAAATTTACAGCTATCGGTACAAAGAAAGCGGTAAAATGCGATACGGTATAATGGCACAAGAAGTAAAAGATGATTTTCCGCATAGTGTAAGTGCATTTGAAAAAAATGGTGAAGAATATCTCGCTTTCAACCCCAATAATTTATTCTTCACAGGTATGAAAGTCATCCAAGAAAACAGTAAGGAAATCGTAGAACAACAAGAATACATCCGTAAATTAGACGCAGCATTAGCAACAGAACGCGACAGAAATGACCAACAACAAAACGAAATCAACGCTATCAAATCTGCGCTAATTAAACACGGTATAAAAATTCCAATATCAGTATCCGAAGATGATACAAAAGCGGAGTCTCCTGTAACCACATACAAGCGAATCGCCAACCAAAACGATACCCCAAAATTACACCAGAACATCCCCAATCCGGCGCGATTATCTACATATATTCCGTATCGACTTCCTCAAAATACACAGCAAGCTGCACTTATCATTCAAAATATGGCAGGTACAATGATTGCTGAATATACTCTACCAACTCATCAAGGTGAGGGAAAGATAGATATAGATTTGACTCGCTTTAATCTGAAAAGCGGCACATATACATACACACTAAAGGTCAATAATCGCCTCGTAGATACCAAAAAAATGGTTCTATCTGCAACAAAATAACCACCAAATCATCATCTCATCGTAACGTATGAATTAGACTTTGAGCAGAGTTATCAGATCTTTCAAATCTAACCTGATGTACTCTGTTCAAAGTTCAATTATGGAAATATATCTTTTAAAATGGTCTAGAAACTTACGCAGATACTTCTAACAGAAAGCCAGTATAAGTAGTCAGACAAAAGTAACCTAACAATATTCTGAACCACGAAGTGCACAAAAAACACTAAATCGAACTGACCCGTTCTTCAACGAGGCAGGCTGCAAAAGAACACAAAAAACTCATAATCAATATTTTATAAAATTAATTAGTGACCTCTGCGTTAATTCGACCTTCGTGTTTTTTGTGAACTTAGTGGTTCGATGTTTTTGTCCAACTACTTAGACCTCATCCTTACTGGTATTTTTTAACCACCTTTTAAATACTTTTGACATGACCGTTTTAATTAATGTAGAAAATTTATTACGATACGCAATCGGATGTGCTTGCGGAATCATATTCGTCTTATGGATTATTAAAACCATCATCCCTTTTGGTAATACGCAAACAGGAGGCGGTGGCGGATTTTTGTTGCTACTTTTGCTACTTTTCATCACACTACCTATTTTTCAAAATACTTTTGCAAGAAAATCCACATTGATACCATCAGATAGAAAAACACAAACAAGCGAATCAGACAATGATACTATTTTTGTACCCACAAGAACAGTGCAAGAAGCACTTCATCCTCTTATCGAAACACCCCCTCCGGCTGCTACCTGCCCCAGTGTTCCGCCTCTAAAAACCTTGCATTTTATACAAATTAGTGCCGGTTTTAATGAAGTAGCTGCACACAAATTAGCAAGAAAATATGAACATCTAATATCGGATGTAGTCGCAGATAAAGATAAATTTATCGTAATAGTTAGTCCTGGCTTTCCAACAAAGGAGGATGCTCGAAAATTTATAAATTCCCACAAAAATTTTCTACCCGACGATGCCTTTTTAATTGAGTTATTCGTGGTGTAATACCATTTCTGACCTTAAGTAACGTGTGTTTTTTAATAATATTATCATGAAGCAAAAAATGCCGGAGAACATCAGTTCTTCGGCATTTCATTTTACAAAAACCATCCAATCAAACCTTTTTCTTCATTCAAAATGAAACATTTTTCACTACCTTTATGAACATTTTTTATATTAATCCAAATGTTTATAAATTTATTAAAAATGAAATATATCCTCGCCTTAGACCAAGGAACGACCAGTTCCCGCGCGATTATTTTTGACCAAAAAGGAAACATCGTAGGTACAGAGCAGCAAGAGTTTACCCAAATTTATCCGCAGAGTGCGTGGGTAGAACATGATGCACTCGAAATTTGGGATACCCAACTCACTGTCGCGCAAAACGTGCTGAAAAACAACAACCTCTCCCCTACTGACATTGCCGCCATTGGCATCACCAACCAACGCGAAACCACCCTCGTATGGGACAAAACGACAGGCAAGCCCGTTCATAATGCTATCGTATGGCAAGACCGACGCACCGCATCTATATGTGACAACCTGAAAACCAAAGGTTTAGAGTCGCATATTAGAGAAAGTACGGGCTTAGTCGTAGATGCTTATTTTTCCGGTACGAAGGTACATTGGATATTGGAAAATGTTGAAGGAGTAAAAGAAAGAGCCGAAAAAGGAGACCTTTTATTCGGTACGATGGATACGTGGTTGGTGTGGAAATTGACGGGTGGAAAAGTACACATTACAGATTACAGCAATGCTTCACGAACGCTTTTATACAATATAAAATCACTCGAATGGGATGATAAAATACTTTCCGAATTAGATATTCCTAAAAATATGCTGCCGGAAGTACGTCCTTCAAGCGAAGTATATGGACGTACCGATGAGGCATTTTTTGGTGCAAGTATTCCGATAGCCGGCATTGCAGGAGACCAACAAGCAGCACTTTTTGGACAAGCTTGTCACGCGCCCGGCATGGCAAAAAACACCTACGGCACAGGATGTTTTATGCTGATGAATACCGGAGATACGCCCGTTGAATCAAGGGCAGGTTTGTTGACGACTATCGCTTGGGGATTGGATGGTAAAGTGGAATACGCATTGGAGGGAAGCGTATTTATTGCAGGGGCAGCAATACAATGGTTGCGTGATGGTTTGAAGTTGATAGATTCTTCACCAGATTCCGAATTTTATGCTATGAAAGTAGCCGATACGGACGGCGTGTATGTCGTCCCGGCATTTGCAGGACTAGGCGCACCATATTGGGATATGTACGCTCGCGGTGCGATATTCGGACTTACGCGCGGTACGTCGAAAGCACACCTCATACGCGCTACACTCGAATCACTCGCCTATCAAACTCGTGACGTATTAGATGCTATGGAAACTGACTCCGGTATTTCGCTCAAAGCTCTTCGCGTGGATGGTGGTGCTTCGGCAAATGACCTTTTGATGAAGTTTCAAGCTGACCTGTTAGATGTTCCCGTAGAGCGTCCCGAAATCATAGAAACCACCGCACTCGGCGCAGCATATTTGGCAGGTATCGCTGTCGGATATTGGAAAAAGGAAGAGATAGCAGCCCGTTGGCAGTTAGACCAATCTTTTAAGCCGGATATGGAGGCAACAAAACGAGAAAATTTATATAAAGGTTGGAAAAAGGCAGTCGATAGAACGATGAAATGGGAAGAAGCAGAAGGCTAAATGAAACGAATACTCCATCACGAACATCGGTCCCGGCACATTCAGATTAATTTTAGCATTAGCTGTAGTAGGCTTTCACCTCTCTCGTTATGTGTTTATCGGCAATTCAGCAGCTTATGCTTTCCTCATCTTGAGTGGCTATTGGGTATCGAAAATGTGTGAAGAAAAACATGTACCTATTAAACACGGAATCAGGACGTATCTAATCGGTCGAATTTGGCGGGAGGTATGGTGATTTTTGTGGCTTACGAAGGGTTTGAACTCATCGCCAATTCAATAAATGATTTGGAAAATAAGGAGGCAAATACTGAAAAGGCATACTTTGGGGCGGTCGGTTTTGTGGTTATCCTTTATGTTTTAATTGCCATCGTAACGGTGGGTTCTTTGCCCTTCAACGAGATAGCCGAAGCCAAAGATTACGTATTGGCAAAGGCTGCCGAACCCTTGTTGGGCGAGGTTGGATTTACAATTATTTCTATTACAGCCATTATTTCTACCTTCTCTGCCATCAATGCGACCGTTTTGGGAAGTAGTCGTGTCAATTATGAAATTGCAAAAGACAATGAACTCCCAAAATACTTTTGTCATCAACTCTGGGGCAAACCAATTGGTTTGTTTATTACGGCTATGCTGTCATTAGTGCTGGTCAATACCATTAATTTAGAAAGCATATCTACGGCAGGAAGCGCAGGCTTTTTATTGATATTTGCGATTGTAAATTATATCGGCTACAAAAAAAGTAAGGTACTGCAATCCAATACATCCATTCATCTGACGGGGGCGGTTTTGTGTAGTATTGCGTTTGTCGCTCTGATTATACAGCAATTTGCCCAAAATATTATGGGCGTGACGATAGCCCTCGGAATTATTTTTTCTTGCTTTTTCTTGGAGTTTATTTTTAAGAAGGTAACATCGTAAAATATAAAATAATAAATTTAAAAGTGCTTGTAGTACGTGAGTAAGGGATAACAATAAACACTAGATCTTGACTTGCTCTTTTTCCTTTATACTTTAACAAATTCTCCTTAATCCTGATAGCTATACGGCTTTTGCACTAGAAAAAAATCATAAATAATTGATTATAAATAATTTAAAAATTAATGAAAAATGTATTTTGATGAAAAAACGCTAATTTTGCTTCATTTTAACAAAAAAAATAAAGTATAAGATTTTGATTTACATTGAAATACATATTTTTCGCGGTGCAAAAGTCGTATAGCTATCGGGAGAAGATGTAACGTTTATTATCTTTTCATCCCTTATTCGAAAACATCATGACTTTTTGAGCCTTTGTTTGAATACATTATGAAAAATATTGATGACTTACCAAGGCCTCGCAAGCCAAAGATAAAACCTTGATTATCAGTTTTGTTCAACCTTACGTGGGTAGCCGGCTTGTGCATAAATAATTACGGTTCTTTGACAAATCCCGTGATTGTTCGTTTTTCTGCCTCGCGATTGTTCGTCTCTTGCGTAAGGGATAGTAGGTGTTGTTTGAACGTAACGTAGCGATAGCGGAGTGGAGAGAGTGCCGGATAGCCCGACCCCCGACTGATAAGGAGGGGGATACGCCCAAATTTTCATTCACTTCACTGGATTTGTCAAAGAACCATAATTACTACAAAAAAAGGAGGCATCAACTTTATATAAGTTGATACCTCCTTGTATCTTTTCTAAAGGAAAAACGGGGTTACTATTCGCATATTGGTAGAGTAAATCCGTACTGACTAGCTAGATCACAAAGTGATTGGCAGTCAATATAATCACAGATATCAAAAGCTCCATCGTTGTTTCCACCATTGTCGTTTCCGCCGTCGTTGTTTCCACTATCGCAAGTTTCTTGAACAACAACCTGTCCGTCAACGGTAATCGTGATGCTTGTCTGATCATTGACGGTTTCCTCGCTAAAGCTAAAGCTCGAACATTGGTCGAATTCGTAATCACCACATGAGGTAGAAACTACACATTGTGCAGATGCAGCAAAGGAAATTGTTGTCATTAAGAGGAGTACAAATAAGCCTTTCAAAAAATTCATAATAAATTGTTAAAAAAAATTAATAAAATAGAATAATACTGTTCGTTTGGTTTGATGATACAAATATACAGGGAAGCAATCGTTTAGTTTTAACTTTAAGTCTTGAAAAATTACGCATTTAATTGTAGAAAAATTCAGTTATAAAGTACCTAAATAGTGATTTTGTAGATTTATTTGTAGTATTTGCTGTGTTTTACGCCTTCAAATACTTTAGTTAACTTACGTATTTTCTTATGTAGTGTCTGACCGAAAACACTGTTTTTTCCGTTTGCCTAACTTTTACGACAACTGCACCACAATAACCATAAATCCGTTGGAAAGTGAACGTTCGCCTCTGCCACGTAAGTGTCTGAGCTTAATCGTAATTTCATCATGCCTTTCGGCTCAGTATTTTTTTTCTTCTTCTTTTTTTTAAGTTGATGTCCCGCTTTGACCATCAGGGCACTAATCTTATCTAAAGTTTCCTCGTTCCCGAAATTGTAACCAATTTAATTAAAAACCTAATAAACAACAAGATACGAATTTTATTTTAAAACAAGTGTGAATTTTTAGCAATTTATTCAATTAAAAAAAAGCGGATAAAGCACTGATTATCAACAAGTAAGAAGTTCTCGGTCAGACACTTAGTAGTAAGTAGTCATTAATTTATAAGCGATTTTCATTGATGATTTTCAGTAACTCTTCTCGATAATTTTTGCCTATCGGCAAATGTTTTTTATTGATTTCCACCATATTACCAATGATGGCTTCTATTTTATCTATCGCAACAATGTAGGAGCGATGAATTCGCCGAAACTGGTCGGAAGGCATTTTACTTTCAAGGCTTTTCATGGTTTGGAGTGTGATGACACGACTGTCTTTCATACGAATGATGACATAATCCTTCAAGCCTTCTATATACAAAATATCGATATAGCGTACTTTGATGAGTTTTTTGTCTGATTTTACAAAAATAAATTCCTGTTCGTCTGCTGCGCTAGTCTGCTGGTCAGTGGGCGCGATTTGGTCGAACGCCTTATTGACTGCCGCCATAAAACGGTCAAAGGAAATGGGTTTGAGCAGGTAGTCAAGCACATTGAGGTCGTAGCCGTCTAAGGCATATTCTGAGTAAGCAGTGGTAAAAACCACAAGCGGTGGATTTTTGAGGGATTTGAGAAATTCGATGCCCGTCATTTGTGGCATTTGAATATCAAGAAACATTAAATCAACTTCGCCGGAGCGCACGATTTCAAAGGCTTCCATCGCATTTTCACAACGCTTTAAGAGATTGACATTTGGGGCTTTTTCGATATAACTTTCGAGAATGTCAAGGGCGAGAGGTTCATCATCAACGATAATGGCATTAATCATGGTCTAAGTTTATTTTAAGATGAACAATATATTTTTCGGGTTGATTATCAATTTTTAATTCGTATTGTTCGGGGTAAAGTAAGTCCAAACGACGTTGGACATTTTGCAAACCGATACCGCCCGAACGGTGGTTCATTTTTGGGATGGTGGGTTTACTATTTTCAATGGACATTTCGAGTTCGTAGTCTTGCACATCAATATGAATATGAACAAAACCCTCTGCGACCTGATTGAGTCCGTGTTTAAAACTATTTTCCAAAAAAGGAATAAACATGAGTGGCGCGATTTTTTGATTACCAACATTCCCATTCAAGGTAAAGTCGATTTTCATATTTTTTCCTTGCCTCAGTCGTTCCAAATCCAAATAATTACTCAAATAATTTACCTCTTTGCGGAGTGGTACGCGACGCTCATTACATTCGTACAACATATAACGCATCATTTCCGATAATTTGAGGACAATTTCGGGAGCTTTGTCCGATTTTTTGAGCGTGAGGGCATAGAGATTATTGAGCGTATTAAATAGAAAGTGCGGATTGATTTGAGATTTGAGAAAACGCAATTCGGAGCGCATCGTTTGTCTTTCGAGTTCGCGTTTCACGTTTTGGTGGCGAATCCAATCGGTGATAATTTTGAAAATCGTCGAAATGCCCAAGATGATGAAAGTAAACAGAAAAAACTCCATTTGTGAGTCAATCACCCTTTGTTGTTCTTCGGGATTATGAAGAAAACGAATATACAAACTAATCATCAATAAAGGCACGATGATGACGACCAACAGAATTAGTAAAGCACTATATGTTGCAAAACGGGTTTGGGATAAGTAATTGGGAATCAGGTAATAAATATTGAAATATACCGCTATTGCATAAAACACAGATCGAATGAAGGTACTGGTAAATAAACTCATGTATCCATCCTCATGTCCCCATATTAGCACGATAATGAGGATGCCGACCATCCAAAATAGGCTGTGATAAACGACTCTATGCGACATGAATTGGTAAACTCTGTCGAATAATCCCTTAATGGGTAGTCTTTGTGATGATTTTATAGTGTCGGGTTGCGCCATTGTGCTTTAAAATTCTAAGGTAGAAATTAATGTTTGATTGATGCAAATAATTAGACAAAAATCCGAAAATCGTCGATAGATGACAAAGATAAAGCGGATTATTGTTTCTTCGTTACTGAATGTAGGAAATCCCTTTAAAATTTATAACTTTTCTTAAGGCAAATTTACTTACATTTGTTCATCATTGTCTATGGACGATGGACTACCGACTATCGACCAAAGTTGCGTGCGCGCAACTTGAATTTAAATATACAAATCATGGCTTTAGATAAAAATGGCATCGCGCAGCGAATTGCTCAAGAACTCAAAGACGGTTATTATGTCAATCTCGGTATTGGGATTCCTACACTCATTGCTAATTATATTCCTGATGGGATGACGGTCTATCTTCAATCCGAAAACGGGCTGCTCGGCATGGGACCTTTTCCGACTGAAAGCGAGGTAGATGCCGACCTCATCAATGCAGGAAAACAAACGGTAACGACTTTGCCGGGAGCTTCTCTATTTAGTTCGGCAGAAAGTTTTACGATGATACGCGGCGGACATATTAACATGACCGTACTCGGCGCAATGGAAGTTGCTCAAAACGGTGATATTGCCAATTGGAAGATTCCGGGAAAAATGGTCAAAGGCATGGGCGGTGCGATGGATTTGGTGGCAGGAGCGGAAAATATCATCGTTGCCATGCGACATACCAATCGCGCAGGAGCATCCAAATTACTTGAAAAATGTACACTTCCTCTGACGGGAGTAAATTGTATTAAAAAAGTCGTGACAGACCTTGCCGTGATGGAAATTCGAGACGGTGCTTTTCATCTTCTCGAACGCGCACCCGGCGTGAGTGTCGAGGAAATTCAAGAAAAAACGAGCGGAAAATTAGTCATCAACGGAGATATACCGGAGATGAATTTGAATTAAAATACTCGTACAGGAGATTTCAATCGAGCTGTGCGATAAAATAAAAACCCAAAAAACAACTGTCTTGCTGAACTGGTTTCAGCATCTCCCGGACAATGAAAATTAATTTTAAACAGAAGCCACTGTCCAAAATTACGCTTTGTTGCCTGGGAGATTCTGAAATAAATTCAGAAGGACGCTTTCTTTTTTGGGGAGGAAAGGGTGTTTACTTTTAATCGCACAGGTTGGTTAAAACCGCCTGTACGAGTTTGTAATTAAAATGGAGGGTGAACAGGTTTGTTATCCACCACAGCTTCGATTTTCTCCATTACTTCATCTGTCAAAAGCGGCAACACATCCAAAGAAGTCAAAGTTTCTTCCAAATGATGTGTTTTTGACGCACCAAGAATGACGGTACTCACATTCGGATTTTTGGCGCACCATGCGATGGCGAGTTTGGGCATCGTCGTACCAATTTCATTCGCGATTTTGGAAAGTTCGCGTGTCTTCACAATACGGTCTTCTGTCAATGAGCGTTCTTTGAGCCACTCCATACCTTCATTTGTAAGGCGCGTACCTTCCGGGAATTTATCGTTGTATTTGCCAGACAGGACACCCGATGCAAGTGGCGACCATATCGTCGTTCCCAAGCCTACCGTTTTGTATATCTGGGCGTATTCGACCTCAAATTTATCACGATGAAACATATTATACTGCGGTTGTTCCATCGTTGGTCCTATCAAGCCATACTTTTCAGCAACCATGTGTGCTTCCATGATTTCCTGCGCACTCCACTCTGAAGTTCCCCAATACAGAATCTTGCCTTGCTCAATCAAAGTATTCATCGTGCGGACACTCTCCTCAATGGGCGTATTTTTATCCGGTCGATGGCAAAAAAACAAATCCAGATAATCCACCTGCAAACGCTTCAGTGCTGCATGGCAAGCTTCTGTAATGTGTTTTCTACTCAAACCACTTTGATTTGGCAATTTTCCACCCCAGAAAACTTTGCTGGATACCACAAAAGTATCTCGCGACCAGCCTGTTTTTTTCAAAATATTGCCCATGACTACTTCCGATTTGCCATGTGCATACACTTCGGCATTGTCAAAAAAATTGACTCCGGCATCATAAGCCATCACCATGAGTTTTTCGGCTACATCGTCGCCGATTTGTGCGCCAAAGGTCAGCCACGACCCAAAAGATAAAGTACTGACTTGTAATCCTGATTTTCCCAGTCGTCTGTATTCCATAATGTGTTTTTATTAATGTGAAAAATGTTTTTATAAACATGAAAATGAATTGCCTCAAATTTACTGCTTATTAAGTTTATATCAAATCATTTTAATGTTATTTATAATGTGATAATGTGTGATGCTATGATTTCATGGCTGAAAATGTTATCCGATAATGACTGACTACTTACAAAATATTTTACTTTGGTACTCTTGATGAAATACCATTATTTTCGAACCAAAGCGACTTGTCTTGTCCGTTAATGTCGCCATCTAAATTGAAGTCGGGCGAGAAATAATAGTCAAAAACACCGTTATTATCAAACCAAATCGTCTTATCCGTTCCTTTGATGTCAAAACTTGGAAAATCAGACTGATCGGCATCACCTGCATACATCGTCCATTCGCCTGTGGGAAGCTGTTTTTGTCCAAAGCTCGTAGGGTCTCGGAAGCTGTCTGCTAATCTAAAATCGTAAGTTAGCCTATTGCCTACTACACCCACAGGCTGCGGTGTCATTACACCGATGTGATTGCGGTGTTCCACAACAATGTACAAAGGACTCGCCACCGTAGAAAGCAAAGCACAACGATCGGAAAATACAATTTCACCATCTTTTTGCAGCAAAGCTGCTGTCATACCAACCTCCGTGCTTTTGGCTGTGCCTGTACGGAAAGACACCAAGACCCAATCCGTTTCATTGCCTGTATAATTTACATCCGTCCAACCTATGCCTTCTATACCTGTGTAGTTCCACGGGGCAGCAGAGTATGGTTGTCCGGCGGGAGTCGGCGTGGCAAGATTGCTTGTAGGCGTTTGTCCGGGTAGGAGTTTTCTGACAGCTACAAGTGTTGTTCTCATTTCCGTAAGTGTAGGCTCGTAAGCACCTTCGAGCCAAGTATAAAGTTCAATATCAACACAATCAGGTTCGACTACAATAGTTACGATTTCTACGCTACACATAGTTGGTGTACCATCGTCGCATACTTCGTAAGTAAAGCTATCTGCACCAATAAAATTTGGATTGGGCGTGTAGTCGATATTACCATTCGCTTGAATGGTAACACTGCCATTTATAGGAGCCAACATCGGAACTGCCATTGCCGTGAGGTTATCGTTTTCCATATCCGAATCATTTAACAACACATTATCTTGGACAGTGGAATTGGCAAACATAGATAAGGTGTCAGGCGCAGGTACAGGCGCGTCATTGACAGGCGTAACATCAATTGTAACACTCGCCGTATCGCATAAAACAGGGCTGCCATCATCACAAATTTCATATTCAAAAATATCTGTTCCGTAAAAATCTACATTAGGCGTATAGGAGTATGAGCCACTTGCCAAAAGCGTTAATACACCATTTTGAGGCGGTACAACAGGGCTAATGTTTACACTTAAATTATCACCATCCACATCATTAGCATTGCTAATGACATGCCCCGTTTTGGCGACTTCTTCAGAAGTTGTAATTAAATCATTCACCGCTTGCGGTGCATCATTTTCAGGTAAAATATCAATTGTTACCAGTCCCCTATCGCAGAGCGATACATCCACTATATTTCCGGTTGAGGTTGTTTCATAATTGATAAATAATTTCGGCGCAGCCGTACCATCAAAAGACTCGGCAGTACGTCTTCCTGTTCCTTCTATGATGAAAGTCATGGCATTGCCACTCGCCCAATCGCCGCGACTAATCAGTTCTTGAATGACGGAGCTAATGTCTGTACTGGTATAGGTATCGCCTGTTGTCCATGCCGGAAGATTCGCCCATGAGCTTGTCGCATTAGTTTTATTTTTTGAAGTCAAGGAGTATGCTGTCGTGGGAATGGCAAGCGCATTGCCGATAGCTTCTGCGCTGATAGTCAGTGAAGTAGCTACACTCTGCGATTCATCGGCAACAAACTCTAAATAGGCACTCGTAACCGTTGCGCCTTGCGGCACTGCAATATTGTTAATGCGAATGCCCACGGCACTATACACATCAGGGCTATCTTCTATCAAGTCCAAATCGCTACTGGTCACTTCGATTGTGCCATCTGTCGATAGTTCTTCTACATCATCTCCACTTGATGTAACCTCTCCCATAAAACTACCGGGTGTACTTACTGTGGAAACAAAAGTCGCGTCATCACAGGCTTCATAAATAAAGCTATCCGTACCGTAAAAATCCGCATTGGGTGTATAATTAAATGTACCATTTGAATTCAATATCAATGTACCGTTTGTAACATCATTTATTGGCGTGACATTGACCGTAAGGTTATCTCCGTCAGGGTCATTATCATTTGTCAATACATTGCCCGTAAGGGCAATATCTTCATTTGTAGAAAAATTATCATCAATAATACTCGGAATATTATTACAATCTTCCACCATTACAGATTGTGTATATACTTTTGTACATTCGTAATATTTGGTGATTAATTGGATGTTGTATGTGCCAGGATTGTTCCACGTCACCTCCTCTGAACTTACTGTAAAATTTGCAGGTGTTGCTCCCGATACAAACCAAGTAAAATCCGTATCACTATGCGCCAAATCTACTGTTATAGTAGTCGGCACACCTGCACAAATTATGCTGGGCAGCAAAATGCTATTTTCAAGACAAGGCGTATTTTCGCGTCCGGGGGTACCGTAAGCGGAATTTATATTGGAGGAGGCTTCCCATGATTGTGGCAGGGCATTGTCGGAACTTGCTGTGATGAGCGAAAGGGTCGGACCATTCCCATCAGGGATAGTATCCCAAGGTATTTTGTCATTAAAAGTGAGTTCGTCAGAGAGGCATTTATTTTGATCAAAAAGGCTGACGCGCTCACCACCATTGCTAAGATTAAAGGCAAGATTTCCGATGTAATCTGTACCATTATTCAGGTGAGGAAATATGCTGCCAAATAAAGTCGCATCTTCCGCAAGAACGAGGAACTCACCTGCACCAAGCGTAGTTCCGGCAGGTAAGGTAAATGTATTTTCACTATCATAAAATTGCCAATTAGAAATACTTATACTTGTCGAATTTGGATTATATAATTCAATCCAATCACCGGGATTGGTCGAATTATCTGAATTATAATTAATTTCATTAATCACAATGTCGTCTGTCGGCGTAGTACATGGCGTGGAGTTTTGCGCACCGGGCGTACCGCCTGTGGGCGCGGAGGCGTGCCAATTTGCAGCCATAATATTGTCCGTCGGAATGGGATAATTCAACTCCAAAGAAGCTCCAAAACCATCGGCAAGCAATGCCCAAGGCATACCGTCATTATAGCGAATAGTATCAATAACTGTTTTGATTGAATTGTGTAAAATGAGTTTTTCACCGTCATTATTGAGCTTACTTTCTTCCCACTGAAAGACCTGATAACCATTACCAAGATACTGTGTAGCATCAGCAGCAATGACGAGGTATTCACCTGCGGTAATGCTCGTTCCTTTCGGAAATTTGAAACAAACACCTTCCGAAAATTCGTAATCACTCAAATCTCGCGCTTTGCTGTCAGGATTGTGTATTTCGATAAATTCTTTTTCGTTAATCGAATCATCAGGGTGATAATGAATTTCATTAATGACGACATCTAATGCAGTTTCAAAAACAGGCGTAAGCGTTTTATTGGAAGAATAATTGACCGTGATGGAGGCATTGGTATTGCCCGTTTCTTGCCAACGAACGAAGCGATACCCCGGATTGGGAATCGCACGAATTTGCATAGGAATATTATCAAAATACGTCCCTGTATAATTGAAAGGCACGACAAATTCATTGCTGTTGACCGCGACTACGCCGTTTGTATTTTGGTTAAAATTGAGTGTGAGATTGTATCGACCATTTAGTCCAAAATAATTCTCAATGTGCTGTCGCATATATGGCGGACGCTCTGATAACCAAGTTTTTAGATAATCTACTTTACCTCCCCAAGTGCTTATTGATTGCCCGTTGAGATTCCATTTGGTGAGGTGTTCTTGCATTTCGGGCTGCATGGTGGCTTTAATATTATCTACGATAGCTGCGCCGCGTGCAGGGTCAAATAAGACATCAATCTGAGTAGCAAAACGTTGGATAAATTCATTTTTAAATTCAGTATTTTCCAATAATTTGCGAAGCATCAAAGTAGAACCCGGATCGTTGGGCCAGCCTGTTTGATCGTTGCGTACCGCTTGGTAAAGCGTATTGAAAGAGGGAGGGTTTGCTGTACGTGAGTTATTCCCATTGGCTTGCCTGCCCAATGCAAAGTCGGTATCAAACAGAATCCATCGGAATTTTCCGTTTCGTTGGTCGCGCCAGACACGCACATTATTGGAGGGCCAATCGGTGTTTCCTATGTGAATTTGTGTGATGTGATAATTGATATATTCGTTGATGTCTATGAGGTTTTTTATTTGTGTGTAATTGGTGGCATTGGTCATGTTGTTGTCTTTCACAAAATTGTACAAATCCAAAAACGCCTGCGGATTCCCTTCTTTTACCTCAATATCCGACGCGGTCACAGTGCCGTACAAATTAAGAAAATGCAAATCTACACTATCCTTATCCATCTTAAGATATTTATAATTGAGATAATGTTCACTAAGTACATCTCGAATATTCATAATGCCCCAATATTCGCCATTCAGATAGACTACCGAAGGGCGAAAACCTTGTGTTTCAATATCTACATCATTCTTCACCAAAGCATGTACAACTGCATCCGACATGCTTGTTCTGTTCCAATCATTGCCTGCATTACGGAGTTTGAAGCGACGAAATTCGTCTTGGTCTCTATCAGGGAATAATTGATAATCTATTTGTTCTGTACCATAGATTTTTTTTGTGGAAATATTGAAGCTCTTTTGTGCATTATTGCGCGAACAACCTCCCGAAATCGAAATCCCCACATCAATATTGAAAGCAAACGTGCCATTCGATTCGTACATCTGAACATTGGCAGGTCGCTCCCAATTTTGGTTATAATTTTTTGGCGTACTGTTGCAATTTCCGGTAATGCCGTTTGTACCTTCTACATGAATCCCGATTTGGTCATCCCACAAATTATCCGGTGCAGTATTGATACACACGACAGGTAAGTCATGATTGACACCAATCAAGTAAGTTGCTGAGGCGACATCGCTGGCAGCATAGCCACTTTTGAAAGCCTTTGCACGAAGTACGGTAATAGAATTAACAGAAATCGCACCGCTATACGTGGGAGAACTGTTGGTCGGTTTCGAACCGTCGGTGGTGTAGCGAATCGTACTGCCCGGTGTAGTAGTGCTGATGCTGACGCTCTGTGCGCCACCATACATACCGCCCGAAACAGAAAAAACGGGGGTCTCCGCTTTGGGCTGGCTATTGTCATTCGTAGAGGCAGGACTGGCGGGAGTCAAGGCACTCAAATTGCCCGAACCATCCGGCAAGCGTCCATAACCAAAATCAAGCGCGAGCGCGGGGAAGGTCATATTGTCAATAACTGTCACCCCGTCTGGTGCCGTCAATGTCAGGCTTTCTCCGTTACCGCCGAGTTTGAAATTGAGGTGATTCGCGCCTTGTGTAGTTTCATTATCTGCCCAAAACAACATATATCCACCTGCGAAAACGGTGGTCAATGCTGAATTAGTTGCGGGAATCTGCCATTGAGTCAGATTATTCGGATCATCCGAAATGTAATAATCCGCCAAGTTTATGTTAGTAGCTCCGGCATTGTAAATTTCAACCCAGTCGTCGTATTCGCCGAAATTGTCAGCTATGGTAGCATCATTGACGGCAACGACTTCATTGATGTATAATTGGGCATGAGTTTGATAAGCAAAAAGTATAGAGTAAGACAAGGATATAAGAATATACTTATAACGTGACATAGATTTTATTATTTTTTGTATTAATAATCATTGTATATACATATAAAAATTACATTAATTTATCTTTATAATCGAATATAAAAAGAAGGTAATCAGCCTAAAATACAATGGCTCAAAGATTCGATTAATTATTTAAAATCAATGTAATAGACTTTTTATTTTTAGCTGGATGTGGCTATCGAAAGGGTGAAAAAGGTAGCGGGTGAAGTTTGTTAGAACGGTTTTAATAAGAGTGAAAAAATGATAAAAAGGTTGTATTCCGTGACAGATTAATTTAATTAAATTTAACGAGATTGTTGACTGCTTTTCGACATGTGTATTATCTGACAATCCAAGAGGAAAACAAATGCCCTCAACTCGCATCATACATTTTAGTAATATAAATTATGCTTTCAAATTTCATTTTAACAAAAGTCTGTATCCTTATGCTCCGAATTTCTTTACGAAAAATATACTAATTTTAAAAAAACAAATTACCTTTAAGGGTCTGATAGTATTAGATGAATAGGTAACAGTTCATTTTGATGTGCCGATACCCCAACGTGGCGAAGCCACTACTATAATGAATGAATTTTGAATGAGCGAATGAGTGAATGAGTGAATGAGTGAATATTATCAACATATTCATTCATTCACTCATTTTTTGCCAAAAAAACGCAAAAGTTGAGAATATAGATAATAATAGGAATAAACTATACAAGTGACCAGTAATTATGCGAAAACTACTCGAAGTCAACAACCTCAAAACTTATTTTACAACAGGAGAAGGCACGACCAAAGCCGTAGATGATGTCAGCTTTGTTTTAAACAGAGGAGAAACGGTGGGCATTGTAGGTGAATCCGGCTCCGGCAAATCCGTAACTTCTCTTTCTGCTATGCATCTGATTCCCGACCCACCGGGCAAAATCGTCGGCGGGGAGATTTTATATTATGAAAAAGGGAAAGATAATCCGGTAGATTTGGTAAAACTCACTGAGCGCGAAATGCGCTATTATCGGGGTAATGAAATTGCCATGATTTTTCAAGAACCAATGACTTCGCTCAATCCGGTTTTCACTTGTGGCAATCAAGTTACGGAGGCGATTCGTTTGCATCAAAACGTCTCTAAAGAGCAAGCCAAACAACAAACCATTGAACTTTTCGCAAAGGTACAATTGCCTGACCCGGAACGTGTGTTTGGTGCTTTTCCACACCAACTTTCAGGTGGACAAAAACAGCGCGTAATGATCGCGATGGCACTCTCCTGCAATCCTGATATTCTCATTGCGGATGAGCCGACTACCGCACTCGATGTGACCGTTCAAAAAACCATTCTCGAACTCATGAATGACCTTCGTCGTGAGATTGATGCGTCTATTATTTTCATTACACACGACTTAGGAGTTATTGCCGAAATAGCTGACCGTGTGATAGTTATGTATAAAGGAAAAATAGTTGAACAAGGCAATGTTTATGATATTTTTTCCAATCCACAACATCCCTACACGAAAGGACTTTTGGCTTGTCGCCCACCTTTGGATTATCGTATGCACCAACTACCTGTGGTGAGTGATTTCATGGATGTAGAGCTAAAAGAAGACGGTGAAAGAATCATTACAGAAAAAGAAAGTTCGATAGAAAAAGTCATTGAAGCCGTCAAAGTAAAACCCGAAGAACTCAAGCAACGCCACGACGATATGTACGCCAAAGAACCTATCTTAACAGTACGTAATTTGCAGACGTGGTTTCCGTCCAAAAAGAACTTTTTTGGCAAGCCTCTGGAGTATGTCAAAGCTGTTGATGATGTGAGTTTTGATGTGTATCCGGGAGAGACGCTTGGCTTAGTCGGTGAATCAGGTTGTGGGAAAACGACACTCGGACGTACCCTTTTGCGTTTGCAAAAAGCGCGTGGAGGAGAAGTTGTTTTTAAAGGCAATAGCATCCTCTCAATGCCAAAAAAAGACCTTAAAGAACTCCGAAAAGACATGCAAATCATCTTCCAAGACCCTTATTCTTCTCTCAACCCGCGCATGACTATCGGCAATGCTATCATGGAACCGATGCGTGTACATGGCGTACTCGCCAACGATGATGCCCGCAAAGCCCGTGTAGAAGAATTGCTCGAAACGGTGAGCCTTGAAGCTCGTCATTTCTCCCGTTATCCACATGAGTTTTCGGGCGGGCAGCGTCAGCGTATTTGCATCGCTCGTGCTTTGGCACTCAATCCAAAATTTATTGTTTGTGATGAATCGGTATCCGCATTGGACGTATCGGTACAAGCGCAGGTATTGAATTTATTGATTGATTTGCGGAAGAAATTTGACTTCACTTATATCTTTATCTCTCACGACCTCTCGGTCGTCAAATTTATGAGTGATAGAATGATTGTAATGAATAAAGGTAAAATTGAAGAAATGGGACTCGCCGATGAGATTTACGAGAATCCTAAAACCGCTTACACACAAAAATTAATTTCTGCCATTCCGAAAGGGCGAGTCGAAGACATTGCCGCGCGAATGACGACAGTTACCGATTAGGAACTACAAGCTCCGGTACGCTGCGCTCATCCAACTCTTCAATAAAACTGATTTTAATAAGGGAAGAGGAAGAAAGTAATCTACCCGAAATGAAGCTGTTATTTTTTTATATGGTTGGCTAAATTTGACGCACATAGCCGAGCTACAGCCTGTCCCGAACTCGTTTCGGGATAAGGAGAATTTAGCGAAACATATAAGAAAAATAACAATTTATACGGGTAGATTATTTTTTGGAATTAACCATTAACTGGGCAAAATACTATATGACCTCGTTAGAGGTCGAATCTTGGTAGAGTTTTTCAATAAAAATACGTCAAACGAGCCTTTAGGTTCGTAATATGGAGAAAAAGCTACCGATATTTTGCACTTAACAGTGCTGCCCAATTAATGGTCAATTCCGTTATTTTTTTCGTTTTCCCTAACAATAAAATAAAAATTATAAAGCCAAAAAAATGACTAGCAATATGAAATACAGGATAACGTGACAAGTGTAATTTTGTAGGCAAATAAATGGCTACCCGTCTAACGTTGGACACTTTGATAATCAGTGAGTTACAAAGGTATTGAAATTCAAGCGATTGTAACAACTGCGGACTGATAGTCAAATAAATATGTTTACAGTTGTAAATCAGCTCCCGAAGGAAGTTTCACATTATTTTCCTTTCCAAACTTATTACGAATATTAAAAAACTGTTCATCAAGTTTTTCTTCTACATTCTCCATTTGTTCGTAGAGTGTTTCGCGCTCTTCCTCCTCCCGGGTAGTCGTTTTTTTCTTAACAGAAATTTCTATAATACGTTTGTACTCTTTGTCCATTGCATCGCGATGAAATTTCATAACTTTGAGTGCAGCATCACGATAAGTCGTATTGCCTTTCATAGCAGGTAGCGTGTTCAATTTCTCAATTCCTTCGTCAAGTTGCTGTATCGTACGATAGTATTGTTGGGTGATACCGACAGAATCGGCAGCCGAGATTTGTTCCAATATTCCAAAAAGCCCTTGATTGACGTGAGTGAGCTCGCCAAGGATTTTAGAATCATAAACCAAAGGGTCACTTATCGTGCTGCTGGTAACTTGAGTATTGGTATCTGTTTTTTGAGTGTCGCTTCCGCATCCTCCAAATATTACTGCTCCTATAACAAGTATTATTACTTTGTTTAACCTCATGTTTTTGTTACTTGAATGTCTATATTTTTTGGTCGCAAAAGTAGCCTTTTTTGCAAATAATAATAAAAAAGTAGCCTTTTTTTTGAAAATATATTTTTTAAAAAATTATTTATTATTTTTATAAACAACTCCGTCTTTCATAACGAATTTTACGTCCAACATTGTCTCAATATTATTGATAGGATTCTCCCCTACTGCAATGATGTCAGCAAGTTTTCCGCTTTCAATACTGCCCAAAATATCCGTTACATCAAGCAGGTCGGCAGCAGCCATCGTAGCGGATTGTATCGCTTTCATTGGCGACATTCCCACTTCTGTCATATATACAAATTCGAGTGCATTTTTCCCATGCTTGAACACACCTGCATCCGTTCCAAAAGCAATTTTCACACCTTTTTTATAGGCTTTTGCAAAAGTTCCTTGAATTTTTGGACCAATTTCTAAGGCTTTTGGTACGACCATTTCAGGATAAAATCCCTTAACTTTCGCCGAATCAGCCACTGCTCGTCCGGCAGTAATTGTAGGAACATAATACGTGCCATATTGCTTCATCAGTGCCATCGTTTCCTCACTCATCATCGTGCCATGTTCGATAGAAGCCACTCCGCCACGCACTGCTCGTTGCATTCCTTCATCACCATGTGCATGTGCAGCTACTTTGATGCCAAAGTCTTTGGCAGTACTGACAATCGCCTTAATTTCATCTTCCGTAAACTGCGGACGATGACCGTCACGCGCCACACTCAGTACGCCACCTGTTGCAGTAATTTTGATGAGGTCTGCACCGTTTTTGACACGCTGTCTGACGGCTTTTCGACATTCATCTGCGCCATCCGCAACGCCCTCATTCGGACCCGGTGGATAGACCAAAAGGTCTTTGCGATAACCATTCGTCGGGTCGGCATGTCCGCCTGTAATCGCAATAGATTTTCCTGCAGTATAGATGCGCGGACCGGGAACATCGCCGGAAGCAATCGCCTTGCGAAGCGCAATATTGACTCCCGAACCGCCAAGTTCGCGTACTGTGGTAAAGCCACACATCAGCGTCACTTCCGCATTGCCAACGGCATCAAAAGCACGGTCGGCATCATTGAGTGTAAAGCGACTGAGATAAGAATTGGCATCGTACTCGCCTTCGATATGTACGTGCATATCCATCAATCCGGGCATGATCGTTTTGTCCTTCAAATCAATCGTCGTCGCGTCGGCTTCGGTCGGATCGATATAACCACGCTTGATGTCAGTGATTTTATTGCCCATAATAATCACGGTCATCTCTTTTTGAACTTTATCGGTTTTTCCATCAATAAGATGACCACAATGTAAATAGGTTTGAGCTTGAAGTGTATAAGCGAACACGCATAAAAACAAGGGGAGTGTTATTTTTCTCATTGGTATGATATTTTATTGTGGCTAAGGTAGCAGTTTTTGTGCAATTATTGGTTAAGGATTGTCCAATTCTTTCTACCTTTAATTCAACGAATGAAAATTCCAAAAAACAAATTTATTTGGAATTTGGTACTTGAAATTTGGAATTTTCATTTGATAATTATCCGCAACCTGCATTGCCTTTATATATTCAACCTTCTTTAATTCATAATAATCGACTATTCTACTGAACAACAATTTTATTTAAACTGTATTTTATTGATTATTAATTATTTATGACGAAATTTAAAGAGAAAGCACGAACTATCTCCCCCTTTGGAGGGGGTTGGGGGGAGGAAAAACAGCC
>Ga0209187_1000876_pt1 | contig 42473 bp, 11 predicted proteins | sample BantaG_FD_187430 | JGI IMG/M metagenome (GOLD analysis project Ga0209187, IMG submission 187430) | Marine algal microbial communities from Bantry Bay, Ireland - BantryBay_4 metaG (SPAdes) (version 2) | ecosystem: Host-associated > Algae > Red algae > Unclassified | place: Bantry Bay, Ireland...
AAAGGCCAACAGCCAAAGGCCAACAGCCAAAGGCCAACAGCCAAAGGCCAACAGCCAAAGGCCAACAGCCAAAGGCCAACAGCCAAAGGCCAACAGCCAAAGGCCAACAGCCAAAGGCCAACAGCCAGCCAAAGACCAACAGCGTTCCCACTAAATCCTTTCATGAGCCTATACTTTTAATGAACGACTGAAAAAGATAATAAATAGCAAATGAAAAGAGAAATCGCCATTTCCGACATTCACGGATGTTACCTGACATTTTTGAAATTATTAGAAGCCATTAACTATTCTAATAGTTCAGATAAATTATACATTTTAGGGGACTGCATTGATCGTGGTCCATCTTCCAAACAAGTGTTGGATTGGATAATGGAAAACCAAAATGATGGTGCTGAAATTATGGTTTTAAGAGGCAATCATGAACAAATGATGCTTCGAGCAAATGAGACGGTTAAACGTTATACCAAATGGATGAGAAATGGAGGGCAACAAGTCGTTGAAAGTTTTCAAGTGGAGAACTTTTTGGACATTGAAAAAAAGTATTGGGATTTTATAAATGAATTGCCTTACTATATCGTTTCAGACAAATACGTATTTGTTCACGCAGGTTTAAATTTCGATTTAGAAAATCCACTAGAAGATTTGGAGTCCATTATTTGGATCAGACATTGGTATGATAATTTAAATAAAGATTGGTTGGGTGATAAAATTATATTGCACGGACACACCCAAGTTTCTGTCAGCGAAATAGAAGATCAGTTTGATGATTTGGAAAGAGATAAAGTCATAAACATAGATGCAGGTTGTTATGCCGCCAATTACAATATGGAACTAGGCTATTTATGCGCATTTGATTTAACAAATAGAAAATTATTTTTTGAAAAAAACATAGATTCAGTAACCTGGTTTCCCCCAATTTAAAATAAAAATGATTATGTCAAGTTCCTATATATATCTGTGTGTAAAGACGTAGCATGCTACGTCTTCCCAATTAACGAAGCCAATCCCAATAACGTTTAGTCCAACCCCAATTAACGAAGCAATTCCCTAATTTTCCATAATATTTACCCCAGAATAATTCCTATTCAAATAAGATTCAAATTCATATAAATTAGGTCTAGCAAAACGCCATTTTTTATAAAAATCAGAGATTAAAATAAGCGTTTTTTCTCTGCCAATTTTAAGTTCTAATTCAGTAAAAATATTTATATTTTGCAAATTTTTACTTGCTTGTAGATTTGTTTTAAGTCCAAAAATATTTATTTTATTTACCGATAATAATGGTGTGGTATTTTGCTCAGATAAGGTAATGTTTGTTAAATAAACGCATAAATTATGCAATAGTGAAAATTCATCTTTTTTGCTTATAGTATAAACATTGCTTAAGTATTCATGATAAATTTTATATATAAAATCTTTTTTACTCAATCGATTCATTTGATCGTTATTTAAAATAAAAGTACTAGCAGGAGTAATGCCAAATTGCTTTGTTAGTAATTTAGTGCATTTATTTAGATCATCTTTAAATTTAATGTCTTTTGTTTTGAAGTTTGCCTTGAGGTGTTTGACCTTAATATTTTTCCTTTTTTCTTTTTTGGAAGATGCAGTTTTACTTAAAATGAAAGAATGGTTCTTTTTATTTTCCATATGAATAGACCATTTCGAGTATCTGATGATTCCTTTCGTAATGATGTCTGGAAAGATGACTTTATTTTCATTTCCAACCAGCTTTAATTTCAATGGTGTGAGCAAACTTACATCAAAGGTCGCATAAGGAAAATTGACATTACTTAAATTTTCATAGTTGATTTCCCAGCCATTATTATAGCTGTAAGGGATCATTCGTGGACAAATATTATTGAAGAAATAAACATCATTATTTTTTGATACTGGAGATAGATACTCAACCTCAATTAAGGCAAAGTCATTCGGGTTTACCTTAGTCTGTAATTTAGTGTTTTTATCAATATGTTCAATTGGAATATTGCTTTTTTGGTTTCTCTTAATTGATGTGCATTTATTAATTGTATATGATTCATTTTTATTTGGATTATTAGACAGAAATAGATGCTGTAATGTATCACTAGAATTATTCCAATAGGTAACCAAAACCTTGCCTTTTATCTGTTGAGCAATCGTGTCAAGACTGGCTTCAATACTATAATGCGAATCCTGTTGCCAATACCCCTGATAAGGCATATTATTTTTCCAATAATAAGGGTTTTGAGAAGAACGGTAAGTATTAGGCGAAGCATCCCCATCGAATACAAAATCAATTTTGACTTGACAAAGCAATCCATTTATGGACAAAATTAGGAGCAAAAAACTTGCAAAATAGATTTTTAGCATTGTATTAGTGTGGAAGTTATTTTCAAATCAATCATAAAGTTAACAATAGCCCAATGATTTTCAATAGATATATTGCCATTTATTACGTAGAGACGTTGCATGCAACGTCTGTGTCAACTAAGTCTGCCAAACAATGGCTGCCAAACAATGACCACATAAATTAGGTGTAGAGACAAGGCATGCCTTGTCTGTGTTCACTGGATCTGTGTTCACTGGATCTGTGTTCACTGGATCTGTGTTAATTGGATCTGTGTTAATTGGATCTGTGTTAATTGGATCTGTGTTAATTGGATCTGTGTTAATTGGATCTGTGTTAATTGGATCTGCGTTAATTAGATCTGTATCCACTAGGTCTGTTGTATACGTTATATCTGCATACATCACAAAAAAACAAAAACCAACAGCTAAAACCACACTATGTCAAACAATGAGGAAGAAATATTACTACAAAGGATTGCGCTCACAATGATCCCAAAAGTCGGATGCAAAGGGGCAAAAAACCTGATTAGTTACATCGGTTCAGTTGAAGGAATATTTAGCAGCAGTACAAAATCCCTCAAAGCCATTCCAGGAATTGGGAGTAAATTAGCTGGGTTTATACAGTCGAAAAAATATTTTGCGAGAGCAGAACAAGAACTAAAATTTATAAGAAAGAACAACATTCAACCGATTTTCTACTTAGATAAGAAATATCCAGCACGACTAAAAGATTGCGAAGACAGCCCAATACTGCTATATTTTAAAGGAGATTTTTCATTTAATCAACAAAAAATAATCTCCGTAGTTGGAACCCGTCAAGTTACAAGTTATGGGATAAGCCAGATTAACAATATGGTGGAAGGGCTTGCAGCTTATGACCCTTGTATAATTAGTGGTTTGGCATATGGTGTTGATATTTATACACATAGAGCGGCACTTAATAACAAGCTCAAAACCATCGGTGTTTTAGGTCATGGCTTAGATACAATTTATCCTGCACAACACAAACTTACAGCAAATCAGATGGTCAAATCTGGCGGTTTACTGACAGAGTTTCACAGCGAATCCTTTATGGATAAAGATCATTTTCCAAGAAGAAATCGAATAATTGCAGGCATTAGTGATGCCACTATTGTCATTGAAACGGGAGCGAGAGGCGGCTCAATGATTACAGCTTATCAAGCACATTCCTATAACAGAACCATTTTTGCAATTCCAGGAAAAGTTACCGATAAATTATCAATAGGATGCAACAAATTGATTAAAAGAAATATGGCTATTTTATACGAATCTCCAGAAGATATAATCGAAGAATTAGGTTGGGAAAATAAACAAAAGGAAAACATTCAAAGATCACTTTTTATTGAGTTAAATGAAGAAGAAAAATATTTAATTGGAATATTTGACGAAAGCAAAATTTTACACATTGATGAAATAAATAAAAAATCCTCCTACAATTACAGCATCACAGCCTCAACACTGCTCAGCCTAGAAATGAAAGCCTGCATCAAAAAAATTCCAGGCAGCCTTTTTGAGTTGCTGAACTAGTAATGCGAGAATGCAAGAATGCGAGAATGGAGAAAAAGCTTTCTGTGTGCATCTTTACTCTGTGAAACTCTGCGCTACTTGATGGTGAAATGATTTTTTGACCACCCCGTTGCCTGAGGCTCCGATTAAAAGCCTTAAACTTTGCCCATTGCTATCATACACAATTCAAAACCCAAATCTTTGCTATTTGCGAATACTCGAAGGCAAATTTGGACGGCGAGGATCATTTTCAATCAAATAGTCTCCCCGCTGCCCGTTGCAATGCATTTATGTGAGTCTACTAAAGATATGCGAGGTTTTCAGAATTCTGTAGATATTTAACATAAATACGTAAATGCATTTCCTCTCACATCGGGCGTATTTTCGTATATTTAGGTTCTCCGTCGCCACATTCATCCTCCGCGCTTCCCTCTCTTTTTAATGCGAGAATGCGAGAATGCGAGAATGCTTGAATGCTTGAATGATTTTAGGAAATGCTTCAATATTGTAATGTGCCTAATACTTTAATGAAATACAAGAATGTAGAGTTATTAAAAACATTAAGCCTATTAAAGAATTTTTCCATTCTCGCATTTTTATTGAAGCATTGTAACATTGTAACATTGAAGCATTGTAACATTAAAGCATTGTAACATTAAAGCATTGTAACATTAAATCATTGAAACATTTTTTGTTTTGCAATGAAATTAGTATTTTTGCAATATAAAAAAAATTTCGATGAAAGCAGCAATCCCCACAATAATAATAGGCAGCCAATGGGGTGATGAAGGAAAAGGTAAAATAACCGATTTGCTCTCCAATGAAGCAGACATAATTGTCCGTTTTCAAGGAGGAAACAATGCTGGACATACAATTGTCGTGGGAGAAGAAGTATTTAAGCTTCATTTATTGCCTTCAGGTGTGGTGATGGGAAAACAAAACTGCATTGCAGCTGGAGTAGTGATTGAACCTTTTGCCCTGTTAGAGGAAATAGAAAATATCGAAAAACGAGGTATGGAAATTAATTTGATGATTGATCCATATTGCCACATCATTCTTCCTTATCACAAAACTATAGATAAATCTTCTGAAAGTAATTTAGGAGAAAACAAAATCGGTACAACTGGAAAAGGAATCGGACCGTGCTATGCAGATAAAATAAATAGGGTAGGAATTCGATTTGTTGATTTTTTAGATGCTGAAGAATTTAAATTATTGCTTCAAAAAAATGTTTTTTTAAAGAATCAGCAAAATCCTAATTGCTCTTTTGATGCAGATGAAATTTATGATCAATATGCACCACTAATTCCCAAATTGGGAAAATACTTGGGCGATGTATCAGGAATGTTGTATGAAAATTTAGATAAAAAGAAAATAATATTTGAAGGCGCACAAGGAACCATGTTAGACATTGGTCATGGAACTTATCCTTTTGTTACTTCTTCAAATACCATCTCTGGAGGGGTTTTTGTAAATGTTGGAATTCCTCCAATGAATTTAGATGTTGTGGGGATTGTCAAAGCATATACCACTCGTGTTGGTAGCGGTCCATTCCCTACAGAATTACATGACGAGATGGGAGAAAAAATCAGAACTGTAGGTCAAGAGTTTGGAACAACAACTGGCAGACCTCGCCGCTGCGGATGGTTGGATTTACCTTTGCTAAAATATTCAACTAGGTTAAACGGCTTTACACAATTGGCACTCACCAAGTTAGATGTACTATCTGGAATAGAATCCTTGAAAATTGCAACAGCCTATAAAATTAATGATAAAAGAGTAGATTATCCGCTGACAGCTAATCAGTTAAATGCCATAACACCTGTTTATGAAGAACTGTCAGGTTTTGAATTTAACCAAGATGTTTCCAGTTACGATAAACTTCCAAATACGGCAAAACAATACATCGAATTCATAGAAGATTACCTCAAAGTAAAGGTGACCATTCTTTCCACAGGCCCCAAAAGAACACAAACAATTATTAGATAAATGTAGGTGTACGGGCAACCCTTGCGGTTGCCCAACCCCAATATATAATTTTTGCATTTGCCCAAAATCGTAGAGACAAGGCATGCCTTGTCTTGTCCAGCCCAGTCCAACATTTCTATTTTCAACCTACCCTAGTATTTTATAATTCAAATAACATTTGTAAAAAAAAAACAGACCAGCAATATAAGTTATTGTCTGATGATTGTTGTGTGCAAAATAACTGGTTTTCTTATTGATATATATTTTCATTTGCAAATAGAAAATATTTTACATAAGCATTAATGTATTGGTATCAACTGATTGTGTAACATAGATTAGTTATAGGCGTACAAATGATTGTATAACAAATATGTGCTATATTTAATCCTCTCCAAATTTGACGTGTTTACATTGGTTTATAATTTAATAAAAATTTATAGTCAAATGTAAATCTACTTTTGATAAATTGAATTTATCTATTAACATTTACAATTTCATATAATTGTAACTAAACTTAATATGTCAGAAACAACTTCAAATAATTATTTTCTGTCAATGAAACTATTGTGTATTTATGAATTTTATAGAGCAATGATAGCTACTATTATTTTCTCAATTAAAATGTTACATGAAAGATTAATAGTTTTTTTTATAAACTTACCAATAGGTTATGGGCAACTAGAATTTGCATATAATGGTATTTCTAAATGTTTTTTTGAAATAAATAGATACAGCATTTTAAGTGCTATTTATTTAAATAAAATACTTTTAGCAGATATCTGTATGGATAATTATTTACATAAATTTGATAACTTTTGTACTACTCAATTTGTCTGTTTTTCTAAATTAATTCGCAAATATAATACTAAGTCGCTATCTATTTTTAAGTCCCTTCCCCATTCTTTTAATAGTAGAATAATTCTCAAAATTAGATGGTTTGGAAATCACCTTGTTCGTCACGTTGGACTAAAATGTGGTTTTTATTCAAATCATTCTCAATTCGATATACCCACAACAAAATCAAGAAATCAATTCGACAGTATTTGATTTCTCTTACACCATATATAGACCAATGTTGTACAATCACTTTGTGGTGATTTAACAGACAATGGCATCTCTTTTTATACTTTAAAATTTTATCGAATTTAAAATAATACACTCAAGTTAAATTATTTAAATATGTTATCAATGCTACAAAAATCCAAAAGATTTGCGTGGAGCAGTATTATATTGCTGCTCTTCTGCATTTTTGGGCTTTCGCACTGTATAGATGCAAATGCCCAAAAAGAGGCTAGAAGTGAATGTCCTGATGTCGAGATTATCGACCTGCGGGGTGTTCCTGGCTTTCCGCAAACAGATGATTTAGTCGTCTGTGGCGATGCTGATACATTGTCCTTCCTTATTTTTCTCAAGGAAGCCAATGGTACCACTCAGGGTGGTACATTTACTGTAGATTTCATGCCAGGTATGTCTTATGCTGGTTTTGAATATACACAGTATGATAAAACTTCCATCACCCCTGTAAATGTACAGGATGAGGAGTACCCAATTTTTAATGTTCAACCCCTTGGTACCGATAGTATTCTAGTGGTTAACATTGGTGTTAAATCAAATTGTGAAGCAAGACCTGATCTCAATCTGCTCTTTTTAGATGCAACGATTCAGTTTGTTTATACAGACACCTCGGGTAATGTAAGTATTTGTGAACAAACGGTGCGGCCACCTGCCGAGTTTAACTCTGAAATAAAGGTGCCAGTAATTAATGTATTGGGCATTACGCCACAAGATACTGTCTTTACTGATGCAGGAACATTCTGTCAAGAAGTACTCATTTCGCAGGATGGTATTGCCGCCTGGGTGGAACATTTCGATTTTACGATTTGTGGCACAAACATCACGGATGATTTGATTATCACAAGCGCAGTTTCAAATGGAGGTGTGCCACTGGACTATACAGTGACAGCTGTTTGGGATTCTATGATGATGGATTCTGTTTATACAGTCCATTATGATGTGGAAGGTGCTGCTTTCTTCGGCAATCAAGATCCTTTGGGCATGCCACCAAATGATCGTTTTGATACAAATGAAACGATGACCATTGAGGTGTGTTACGAGATTATGGGTTGTATGAGTAGCTCTGATTTGTTTTTGTCTTACAAGGCAAATTATGGTTGTTTCGAAAAAGAATGTCAAACGACTTCCAATCAAATTGGTGGGTTAATCTATACGCCTGATTTTGATGTGGAACCTGTTGTTTCGGCAACCACAACACAGGAAGCACAACTTTGTGGAGACAATTCTATTGTTGACATCCTTGTGGAAAGTTCAAACCCTGATGCGGTATTGGGACTAATGGAAAACCTAGAAGTTGGTTTCCAAATTTGTGACAATCCAAATATTGATTTGGTTGGAGTATTGGTAAATGGTGTTGCCATTGATGCCAGTCTTTATTATTTTCAGAATGGAGACATTGTCTTTGAATTTTGGAATATGACAACCGATATTGATGGACCTGGAATAGGTTTGGAAGATTTAGACGGTGATGGTTTCTTTGATGATTTACCAGGTGACCAACAAATCAATATTACCATTGAATTGCAATTGGTATGTGGAGTTGAGCCAGTAGAATCTACTTCGTTAGAATGTAATGGATTGAATTGTTCTTTCTCTCAGGCTTATGTTCAAGGAGAGAGAAACTGTTCTCAACAATTCCAAGAATTTCCTGCAATTGATCCGCCAGCTTATTTTATTTATGGTGCGGATTCAATTTGGACAAATGAAACAATTATTACGGGTGGATTATCTGGTTATGACTTTGGCATTACTTCTGATGGGGTAACTACAAGTGTTATAACTGGTGATACAGTTGCTTTTGGTCCTCAGCAAAAGTACGTAGAAATGTGCTACACTTACGATGCTGTTGGTATTGAGCCATGTTCTGATACTGATGTAAAAATGGTAACTACTTTCCAAGGGCAAGAAGGTTTTATTAATGATCTTGAATTTATACCTGATTCGGTATTCTACAATGGTGTACTTGCTCCTGTTTATTGGGACAGTATAGATGCAACGACAAAAGTGATGGTAGTGGATGCAGGTTCAAGTGATCCTGATGTGCCTTTATGCTATTCTTATGTTTTGGAATTGGATTCTTGTTGGTGTCCTCCTCCTATTTACATGACTGCGGTTAATCAAGTAATAGAAACTTGTAACCTTCCTGGTTGCGAGTGTGATTTGGTTAGAGCTTGTGAGCAAATGATCTTCAGAGCAGACCCTGCTTGTGTAGATTGTGTTTGTGAATGGAGAGATTCTGTTACATTATTACAACGTAAAAATTTTGGTTACACTGATAAAACAAAAACGACTAAATTAACAACTGAAACAGCAGATTCTGCTGATTTAGCTCGTTTTATGCCTTGTGATACGATGGTTTTTGAAAACTTTGTAGAATTATTGGATTCTTCGATTATTCAAAATATTTTATATTTTTCCTTCCAATGGAGATTAGAGCCAGTTGGTGCTACTTGGAGATCTATGGAAGATTTGGAATTAACTTGGGATGCTAACAATAGTGTCATCACACATTTTGATGTAGAAAAAGCTGGTACTGGTATTAGAACACCCATTGACTTAACAGACATTCCTGATTGTATGCAAGCTGCAGCTGACCCTGGTTTGGCGGATTATGAACATCATTGTGCTGAGCCAGGCTCACTTCCTGAAGGAAGAATAATAGGAGGTGCAAGAACATACGGTGGTACATATCCTGCTGGTTTAGTTGGTGCTGAAGATATTTCGCAATGGACTTGTACCAATACTTCAAGAGATGAATTTGACAACAATCAAATTTATATTCAAATGTTCAACTGGGATTATTGGGAGGAAAATCTTGATCCTAACCATTGTCCTAATAGAAGTGTTAGCTGGATGAGATCTACTGGAGATTGCGCAAGTGCATTTTTAGAAAAATATAATTTCTCTGAGGGAGATAAAATTTGGGTAAGATTTGAAGTGCCTTTGATTAAAAATCCATTGAGAGCAGCATACATAGAAGATGGTATTCCTGTTGGCGCACCAAGACTTCCAAGAGTTAGATCATACTGGACAATTGTTGGAGTAGATAATGTCAGAGGTGCCGCGCAATGTAATAGAGTATTGACTTCTGCTTGTGGAGAAGATCCACCATTTGAGGTTTATTGTCCAGGTGATGTTTCTGCTACTTCTACAATGGTTATTGATGATTGTGGTGGTGCTATGACGCATACATTCCATATCGAGAATCCGCCACCACCAAACTGGTATGTAAACGAGTATCGTCCATGGATAAATATTAGAGACATTGATTCTCCTATGTTGCCACCATCGGTTTATTGTGGAAATGCCAAAGCGATTGACTGTCTTGGTGCAGAATATCCAATGGAACTAGACAGTATGTACCAAACAGACTGTGTTTATGTAGACGATGTAGAGTATTGTCAAACAGATACTTCTTTTGCTGTTGGATACAATGTGTTGGACCCATATGAAGCGGGTGCTCCACCTTTAGGGGTAGGATTTGGAAATACAGATTCAATATCAGTAACCTATGACATCTGTTTTGTTTGTCCAAGTAATACACTAAACATCATGGACTTCAAACTGATTTATGATTGGGAATTAACTTGTGAATACACTGAATATAGAGATTGTGAGATATCAACCAATGCTATGACTGCTTATGAGGTAGATCAAATTATTGGTGGTTGGGGACCATATATGTGTGATCCAAGATGGAATTATTCTCAACTATCTATTTGTCATCCTTTTGGTTGGAATGTTGATGCCACTCCTGCATTACCTTATAATAATGAAGGCTGGTGGGCTGAATTTGGTCATTGTATTTATACAGAACAACCAAACCTTAACTGGTATCAATACTATTTAGGAGATACTTCTTTGTATAAATCTTGGGACAATTGTTCTTTCGATTTATTATTTGAAGATAGATCCGTTGGATTGCCGCCTTTATTGCCTTCATTTGCAAAAAATGTAATTGTTTCAACAGCTCCTGGTCCTGCCGGTTCGATAGAAACAAATACCTATGAAGTTTGTGCAGGAGACAATGGTGGTTTACCACATACAAATGTTGTAACATCTATCACTTTATCTTCTAGTATTGAATTGGTTAATGTTTTCGGTGGTACTTCTGCTTGGACATTAGTTAATTCTACGCCATTTACAAATACTTATTCTGTTGAAATGAATGACATACCTCCTGGTACTTGTCAAACATTAGAGTTAGAAACAAGATTGATATTCTGTGATGAAGAGCCTTTGGTTTGTTTGAATACAACATCTGGTTGTATTGCTCCAGCTATTCAATCTGCATTGACAGGAGAAGCTGGTTGTGGAGATGTAGGTGCTTGCTACTTATATGAAGTTGAAGAAGCTGGCTTACAAGCTGAATGGTATTTAGAGCCTAACGAGGGAATTGTTGGGCTTTGTGATACATTTGAAGTTGGGGTGCGTATCAAAAACGTTAAGCCTTCATTGCTATGTGATCTCGACCTTGAATGGTTGATTCCAACAACAGGTATGGATGTAGTTTCAGGTTCTTGGGAAGCTTCATATCCAGGTGGTCCAACTACGTTTGGAACTTACTATGGAATACCTGATCCTGTTACAAATGCAGCAGCATCTGGTCCATTGGGTCAAGCGGTTTATTATCCAGATGATTTTGATGTAAGTGCTTATCTTGATATGAATTGTTTGGAAGGAGTTAATGCAACAAATGCTGTAGCAGATTCAAATAAATTGGTTATCAAATTTAAAGTGGTTACAAACTGTGAATCATTTACTTCTGGTACGCCAATTCGTTTCATTGCAGAAGCGATTGATCCTTGTGGAGATATTGTGTCTTCTGGTATCGTAGAATCAACGCCAATCATTATTGAGGGAGCGAATCCTGCTGATTTTGCACAGTTGGTTACTTTTGTAGATCCTAAAGATTTCTATTGTGGTGCTACAGAAACAACAGTGAATATTACTGGTGTAAATACATCTGAAGTTGCTACAGGAGATAGTTTAGAGGTTTGTGTTGTGCTGCCTGGAGAACTTTTTTATACTGGAAATCTAGACTTTACGGTTCCTGCTGGTTATAGTCCTACTTATATTAATCAAACATCTATTGGTAGCGCCACTCAAATTTGTTTTGATGGTCCTATAGGTATTGAACTTGGTCAATTCTTCAATGTTGCTGTAGGGGTAGCTCAAGGAGAAAGTGGTGCTTGTGGTCCTAATGTTATGGGTGTAGATATTAAATCTTGGGTAGATGCTATTGAATGTAGTACGTCAGGTGAAATGTGTGGAGTCTTTGTAAACAATGCAGTAAATAATGTTGTAGACATTACTATTAATCCACCACTCGAAGTTGCTGATTTAATGTTTGTTTCTGTTTGTGATGGTGATCCGCAAGTCGTGGTTTATGATTATGAGGTGCAATTAGTAAATCCTGGTCCAACTTATAGTGGATTAATCAACCTTGACATTTTCAGAGATATTAACTTTAACTCTCAATTAGATCCAAACATAGATCCAAACTTAGGAAATGATTTGCACAATGTGACAATCGCCCCTGGTGATACACTTATTATTAGTGGGTCGTTTACTGTGCCTGAGGCTTTCTCTTGTCCTGTTATTTTATCAGTTGGTTTTGAAACCAATTGTGAATGTGCTCAAGAAATTGCCGTCATTGATATGGCTAATCCAGTATTTATGGAAGAGCTTGGAGGTCAAAACATTGTTTGTTTTGGGGATACTCTTAAAACTTCCTATTGTTCTGATTGGTTAGTTTCAGTTTTTCCTGAAGGAGCTGCTGGTTTAATTTTTAATGGTGATTCTGTTTGTATTGTAGTAAACCAAGGATTTGGTATTACGGTACCTGTTATGATTACGGCAACGAATGAAGAAGGTGCTTGTAACAATATTGCAACCTCTTTAATCTACTCTGCTGTAGACTTTGCTTTTGGTCCGTTTGATCCAATTCCAGTTTGCGAAGGCATTTGTACACGTTTAGATTTGGACATTGAAACGCCTATCGTTAACAATGGAAATGTGCTTTGGGAACCTTCAACTTTCTTGGATGATCCCACAGCATTTATTCCAACAGCTTGCAATGTAACAGAAGATATTACTTATACTGTTACCATTTCTGTTGGTGGATGTGAATATGTAGAGGAAGTTTCTTTGATATTGCAACCTATTGTTGATATGACATTGGAACCTGCAGTATTACCTTGTGTAACTGGAAATGATCCTTTTGCTGAACCATTTACGGCAGAGCCTGGTTTTGATACTTATATTTGGGTTCAAATTTTAGAAGATGGTACGGAAGTTGCCTTGACAACTACTACTTCTAACTTATGGAATCCACCAGGAGAAGGTGATTATTTAGTAAGAGCATTTATTGATGGAAATGATTGTCAAGCTCAATCTGAAACATTGACTATTAATTTAGAATGTTACGATTTGGCATTGATTAAAACCTTGGCAACTGGTCAAGATGAATTGGTTTACCCTGGAGATACAGTAACCTTTACAATCACTGTTACAAATCAAGGATCACTTGATGCGTACAATGTTGATTTGATTGATTACATTCCTACAGGATTTACTTTAGTTTCACCAGAACCAAATGGATGGACTGCTTCAGGAACAAATGCAACAGTAACAGTTCCTGGTCCTTTACTTCCTAATACACCATTCCCAATTGATATTGAATTAATTGTAGATCCTACTGCTACAGCTGGAACGAACTTAGTCAATTATGCGGAAATTGAAAGCTTTGAAGATGCAGAAGGAAATTTACCACCTGATAATGATTCAACGCCAGATGGTGATGATACCAATGATGCTGGTGGTACTTCTGATCAACCTGATGATGATTTTGTTGATGGTGATGGAACAGGTATGCCACAAGATAGTACGGCGGTTACAGATGAAGATGATCATGATCCAGAAGATGTGATTGTTGAAATTTTTGATCTTGCTTTAATAAAAACTTTGTCTCCAGGACAGAGTAATTATATAGCTCCTGGTGATACAGTATCATTTGATATTACAGTGTACAACCAAGGAACTGTAGATGCATACAATGTGATTGTCAACGATTATGTTCCTGCGGGAATGACTTTTGATTTCACAATAAATTCAGGTTGGTTGGCTGATTCTGATGGAAATGGTTTCCCAGATACAACAATTCCTGGTCCTATTGCTGCTAATACTGGTTCTGAGATAGTAACTGTTTTGTTAATAGTTAATGATCCGTTTACTGGAACAGCAGATGACTTAATAAACTTTGCTGAAATAACATCAGCGGAAGATGTAAATGGAAACAATCCACCAGATGCAGATTCTACTCCTGATGATGATCCAGCTAATGATGCTGGTGGAGACCCAGACAGTCCTGCTGACGATATGTTAGGTGGTGATGGTACAGGAACTCCAGGAGATGGTGTTGCTGCTACGGATGAAGATGATGCCGATCCAGCTCTTGTTAGCATATTTGACCTTGCATTAATCAAAACTTTAAGCCCTGGGCAATCAATGTTTGTTAGCGCAGGTGATACGGTTAGTTTTGATGTAACAATTTGCAATCAAGGTACAGTTGATGCATACAATGTAATATTTACAGACTATGTTCCTACTGGATTTGAACCATTTGATATTGTATTAAATGCAGGCTTAGGTGGTGATGGATTTTTACCTGTAGACTCATGTAATGTCGAAACATTATTATTTATTGTACAAGATCCTTTTGATCCAAATACAATGAGTCTTGTTAATTATGCTGAGATTGTTTCTGCAGAAGATTCTTTAGGAACCAATCCTCCTGATATTGACTCTACACCTGATGGAAATCCTGGCAACGATGCTGGTGGTGAACCAGATAGCCCTGCAGATGATATGTTAGGTGGTGATGGTACAGGAACTCCAGGAGATGATGTTGCTGCTACAGATGAGGATGATCATGATCCAGAAGAAGTATTCCTTTGTGAGGATGTTTCTGGAGAGGTTTGGGTAGATACCAATCTTGATGGATGTCATGATGAGGAAGAAGCACCTGTTGCAGGCGTGGCTGTATCTCTTTACGAATGTGGTCCTGATGGCGAACCAGTTCCTGTGGATGGTGTTCCGCCAGTTGGAGGTACTGTAACGGATTCATTAGGACAATATGTATTTGATACATTATGTCTTGAGCCTGGTACAAACTATTTTGTAGTATTTGATATTCCAGCAGGTCGTGACGCAACAGCAGAAGATGCTTGTGGCGATGATACAGAGTCTGATGCAAATGCAGAAGGTGTTACAGAATGTGTTGATCCTTCTGATAATCCTTCAGACGATATTGATTTAGGTATTACACCTTGTGAATCAGTAGCAGGTGCAGTATTTGTCGATGGTGACAATGATGGCTGTCAAGCTGATCCAGCTGACGGAATGCCTGGTGTAACAGTAGAATTATTTGAATGTAATGATGATGGTACATTTACTTCTTTAGGCACTGCCATAACAGGAGCCGATGGATCATATGAATTTGGTCCAGAATTTGGTCCAGATAGTTTATGTTTAAATCCAAACTCAACTTATCAAGTTCAAATGGCAGCACCGCCAGCAGGCTACATCAACTCAACAGGAGATGCAAGCGCAGGTTGTGCAGGTGATGAAGATGATTCACCATTAAATGATGGTGTGTCTGAATGTTACAACCCAACTGACGATGATGCAGATGACGATGATGGTGATGAAAATATTGACTTCGGAATTACACCTTGTCAATCAGTAGCAGGTGTTGTATTTGTCGATGCCGATAACGATGGTTGTCAAGCAGATCCAGCAGATGGAATGCCAGGTGTAACTATAGAGTTATTAGAATGTGCAGCTGATGGTTCAACAACTGTAATCGGAAGTACTGTAACAGGTGCAGATGGTTCTTATGAATTTGGTCCAACTGAAGAAGGTGGTGACATTTGTTTAGATCCTGCTGTAACTTATGCAACTCAAATTGCAGATTTACCAGGTGGTTATACAAATTCAACAGGAGATGCAAGCGCAGGTTGTGCAGGTGATGAAGATGATTCACCAAACAATGATGGTATTTCTGATTGTTATAATCCTTCAAATGATGATCCAGCTGATGGTGATGGCGATGAAAATATTGACTTTGGTATCTTCCCTTGTGAATCAATTGCAGGTACTGTGTTTATCGATGGAGATAATGACGGTTGCCAAGCAGATCCAGGAGATGGAATGCCAGGTGTAACAGTAGAGTTATTAGAGTGTGCTCCTGATGGAAGTACATCTGTAATAGGTAGTACTGTAACAGGTGCTGACGGTTCTTACGAATTCGGTCCAACTGAAGAAGGTGGCGAAATGTGTTTAGATCCTACTACAACTTATGCAACTCAAATTGCTGAATTACCAGTAGGTTACTTCAACTCAACAGGAGATGCAAGCGCAGGTTGTGCAGGTGATGAAGATGATTCACCAAACAACGATGGTGTATCTGATTGTTACAACCCAACAGATGATGATCCAGATGATGGTAACGGAGATGAAAACATTGACTTCGGTATTGCACCTTGTGAAACAGTTGCAGGTACAGTATTTGTTGATGGAGATAATGACGGTTGCCAAGCAGATCCAGCAGATGGAATGCCAGGTGTAACGGTTGAATTATTAGAATGTGCAGCTGACGGTTCAACAACTGTAATCGGAAGTGCTGTAACTGGTGCAGACGGTTCATACGAATTCGGTCCAACACCAGAAGGTGGCGACTTATGTTTAGATCCAGCAGTAACTTATGCAACTCAAATTGCTGAAACACCAACAGGTTATGTAAACTCAACTGGTGATGCAAGTGCAGGTTGTGCAGGCGATGAAGATGATTCTCCGTTAAATGATGGTATTTCTGATTGTTATAATCCTTCAGACGATGATCCAACGGACGGTGATGGTGATGAAAACATTGACTTCGGAATTGTTCCTTGTGAGTCAGTTGGAGGTACTGTGTTTATGGATGCTGATAATGACGGTTGTCAAGCAGCTCCAGGAGATGGAATGCCAGGTATAACGGTAGAAATATTAGAATGTGTTAATGGTGTACCAACAACGGTGGTTGGAAGTACAGTAACTGATGCAGATGGTAACTATGCATTTGGTCCTTTTGAGGGTCCAGACAGCTTATGCTTAAGTGCTGAATCAGCTTATGTAACTCAAATCTCTGGTTTACCAGCTGGTATGACTAACTCAACAGGAGAAGGTACTGACTGTGATGGTTCTAACGATGATTCTCCATTAAATGATGGTATATCTGATTGTTATAACCCATCTAGTGATGACCCAACAGATGGTGACAGCGATGAAGACATTGACTTTGGTGTTACGCCTTGTGAAGATGTTGCTGGTGAAGTATTTGTTGATGCAAATAACAATGGCTGTGATGATGATGGCGAAGCACCTGTTCAAGGTGTTGAAGTTACATTATACGAATGTGGTCCTGATGGAGAGCCTGTACCGACAGATGGCGCTCCTGCTCTAGGAACTACAACTACTGATGAAAACGGTCAATATGCTTTTGATGATTTATGTTTAACGGCAGGAACAAACTACTTTGTAGAATTTACGATTCCTGAAGGATTTGCTGCAACAACAGAAGATGTTTGTGGTGGTGAAACAGAGTCAGATGCAAATGCAGAAGGTGTTACAGAATGTGTTGACCCAAGTGAAGATCCTTCTGATGATATTGATTTAGGAATCACTCCTTGTGAATCAGTTGGTGGTACTGTATTTATAGATGCTGACAACGATGGCTGTCAAGCTGATGCAGCAGATGGTATTTCTGGTATTACAGTTGAATTAGTTGAATGTGTTAATGGTGTTCCAACAACAGTAGTTGGAAGTACGGTAACTGATGTAGATGGTAACTATGCATTCGGACCAACTGATGAAGGTGGCAACGTTTGTTTAGATCCAACAGCTTCTTATGCTACTCAAATCTCTGGTTTACCAGCAGGCTTTAGTAACTCAACTGGAACTGGAACTGGTTGTGATAGTTCTAACGATGATTCACCAATGGATAATGGTATTTCTGATTGTTATGATCCAACTGACAATGATCCAGCTGATGGTGACGATGATGAGCACATCGACTTTGGAATTGTTCCAGAATGTGAAACAATTGCAGGGGAGGTATTCATTGATGACAACTTAGACGGATGTCACGATGCAGCAGCAGGTGAGGCACCAGTTGAAGGCGTAACAGTTACTTTATTTGAATGTGGTCCTGATGGCAACCCATTACCGCCAGGTACTGGAACTCCATTAGCGGAAACAGAAACAGATGAAAACGGACAATACATATTTGCAGAGCCTTGTTTAGAAGCAGGAACGAACTACTATGTAGAATTTGATATTCCAGCTGGTCAATCAGCAACAACAGAAGACGCTTGTGGCGATGACACTGAATCAGATGCAGATGCAACTGGTCAAACGGAATGTGTAGATCCAACAGATGATCCATCTGATGATATTGATTTAGGAATTACTCCTTGTGAATCACTTGGTGGTACTGTGTTTATAGATGCTGATAATGATGGTTGCCAACTAAGTATAGGAGATGGAATGCCAGGTGTAACTATTGAATTAGTAGAATGTGTAAATGGTGCACCAGCAGCTGTGATTGCAAATACAGTTACGGATGCAGATGGTAACTATACATTCGGCCCTTCAGATGATCCAGAAAGTATTTGTTTAGATCCTAATGCAACCTATGTAACTCAAATTGCAGGTTTACCAGCAGGTTTTGTAAATTCTACAGGAGCTGGCGCAGGTTGTGATGGTGAAAATGATGATTCACCAAACAATGATGGAGAATCTGATTGTTACAATCCTTCAGACGATGATGGCGATGACGATGAACACATCGACTTTGGAATTGTTCCTGAGTGTGAGACAATTGCAGGTGAAGTTTTTGTTGATGATAACTTAGACGGATGTCACGATGCAGCAGCAGGTGAGGCACCAGTTGAAGGAGTAACAGTTACTTTATATGAATGCGGTCCTGATGGCAACCCATTACCGCCAGGTACTGGAACTCCATTAGCAGAAACAGAGACAGATGAAAACGGACAATACATATTTGCAGATCCTTGTTTAACAGCAGGTACAACTTACTATGTAGAGTTTGATATTCCAGGTGGTCAAGAAGCAACTTCGCAAGATGCTTGTGGTGATGACACAGAGTCTGATGCAGATGCAACTGGTCAAACAGAATGTGTAGATCCTTCTGATCCACCTTCTGATGACATTGATTTAGGAATCACGCCTTGTGAAACAATCGGTGGTACTGTATTTATAGATGAAGATAATGACGGTTGTCAAGCAGATCCAGGAGATGGAATCGGTGGAGTAGCTGTTGAATTATTGGAATGTGTTGCAGGTTTCCCATCAACAGTTATTGCAAGTACAGTAACGGATGCTGATGGTAACTACTCATTTGGACCAGCTGATGAAGGCGGTAACTTGTGTTTAGACCCTGATGCAACTTATGCAACTCAGATCGCTGGTTTACCAGCAGGTTTTGTAAACTCTACAGGTGCAGGTGCAGGTTGTACAGGTGAAAATGATGATGCACCAAACGATGACGGTGTTTCTGCTTGTTACAATCCTCAAGATGATGATCCAACAGATGGCGACAGTGATGAAGACATCGACTTTGGTATTGTTCCTGAATGTGAAACAATTGCAGGTGAAGTATTTATTGATAACGACTTAGACGGATGTCACGATGCAGCAGCAGGTGAAGCACCAGTAGAAGGTGTAACAGTTACTTTATTTGAATGTGGTCCTGATGGCAACCCATTACCGCCAGGTACTGGAACTCCATTAGCAGAAACAGAGACAGATGAAAACGGACAATACTTATTTGCTGATCCTTGTTTAGAAGCAGGAACTAGCTACTATGTAGAGTTTGATATTCCAGCAGGTCAAGAAGCAACAACAGAAGATGCTTGTGGCGATGACACAGAATCTGATGCAGATGCAACTGGTCAAACAGAATGTGTAGATCCTTCTGATCCACCATCTGATGACATTGATTTAGGAATCACTCCTTGTGAGTCAGTTAGTGGTACTGTGTTTATGGATGCAGACAATGATGGTTGTCAAGCAGATCCAGCAGACGGTATGTCAGGTGTAACTATTGAGTTATTAGAATGTGTAAATGGTGTGCCAACTACAGTAGTAGGAAGTACAGTAACGGATGCAGATGGTAACTATACATTTGGACCAACTGATGAAGGTGGTAACTTATGTTTAGCTGCTGATGCGGCTTATGTAACTCAAATAGCAGGATTGCCAGCAGGCTTTATCAACTCAACAGGAGATGGTTTAGGTTGTGATGGTTCTAATGACGATTCTCCATTGAATGATGGTGTTTCTGGTTGTTATGATCCTCAGGATGATGATCCAACTGATGGTCCTAGCGATGAAGACATCGACTTTGGTATTGTTCCTGAATGTGAGACAATTTCAGGTGAAGTATTTGTTGATAACAACTTAGATGGATGTCACGATGCTACAGCAGGTGAGGCGCCAGTCGAAGGTGTAACGGTTACTTTATTTGAATGTGGTCCTGATGGCAACCCACTACCAACAGGTACGGGAACTCCATTAGCAGAAACAGTAACGGATGAAAACGGACAATACATGTTTGCAGAACCTTGCTTGTTAGAAGGTACTAATTACTATGTAGAGTTTGATATTCCAGCAGGTCAAGAAGCAACATTAGAAGATGTTTGTGGCGATGATACTGAATCAGATGCGGATGGAACTGGTCAAACAGAATGTGTAGATCCAACGGATGATCCTTCTGATGACATTGATTTAGGAATCACTCCTTGTGAGTCAATTTCAGGTACTGTGTTTATGGATGCTGACAATGATGGTTGTCAAGCCGATCCAGCAGACGGTATGTCAGGTGTAACTATTGAGTTATTAGAATGTGTTAATGGTGTACCAACTACAGTAATGGGAAGTACAGTAACGGATGCAGATGGTAACTATGAATTTGGACCAACTGATGAAGGTGGCAACTTGTGTTTAGATCCTAATGGAGCTTATGCAACACAAATTGCAGAATTACCAGCTGGTTTCTTAAATTCAACAGGAGCAGGAACAGGTTGTGATAGTGAAAATGATGATTCACCAGCGAATGACGGTGTATCTGATTGTTACGATCCAAGCAACGATGATCCAACAGATGGAGATGATGATGAGCATATTGACTTTGGAATTGTACCAGAATGTGAGACAATTGCAGGTGAAGTATTTGTTGATGATAACTTAGACGGATGTCACGATGCAGCAGCAGGTGAAGCACCCGTCGAAGGTGTAACAGTTACTTTATTTGAATGTGGTCCTGATGGCAATCCATTACCAGTAGGTACTGGAACTCCATTAGCGGAAACAGTAACGGATGAAAATGGACAATATTTATTTGCTGATCCTTGTTTAACAGCAGGTACAACTTATTATGTAGAGTTTGATATTCCAGCAGGTCAAGAAGCAACAACAGAAGATGCTTGTGGAGACGACACAGAATCTGATGCAAATGCAGACGGACAAACGGAATGTGTAGATCCTTCTGAAGATCCTTCTGATGACATTGATTTAGGAATCACTCCTTGTGAGTCAGTAGCAGGTACTGTATTTGTAGATGGTGACAATGATGGCTGTCAAGCTGATGCAGCAGACGGAATGCCAGGTGTTACAGTTGAGTTATTAGAGTGTGCAGCTGACGGTTCAACAACAGTAATCGGAAGTACTGTAACAGGTGCTGACGGATCATATGAATTTGGTCCAACACCTGAAGGCGGCGATTTATGTTTAGATCCTAATACTACTTATGCGACTCAAATTGCAGATTTACCAGCAGGTTATGCTAACTCAATAGGAGATGCAAGCGCAGGTTGTACGGGAGATGAAGATGATTCTCCAAATAACGATGGCGTTTCTGATTGCTTCAACCCAAGTGATGATGATCCAGAAGATGACGATGGTGATGAGCACATTGACTTTGGTATTTATCCTTGTGAGTCAATCGCAGGTACTGTATTTGTAGATGGTGACAATGATGGTTGTCAAGCTGATCCAGTAGACGGAATGCCAGGTGTGACAATTGAGTTATTAGAATGTAATGCAGATGGTAGTGTAACTGTAGTTGGAAGCGCAACAACAGGAGCTGACGGATCATATGAATTTGGACCAACACCAGAAGGTGGTGATCTTTGTTTAGATCCAGCAGTAACTTACCAGACTCAAATTGCAGAATTACCAGCAGGCTATGTTAACTCAACAGGAGATGCAAGCGCAGGTTGTGATGGAGACGAAGATGATTCACCAAACAACGACGGTGTTTCTGAATGTGTTAACCCATCTGATGATGATCCAGACGACGGTGATGATGATGAGCATGTTGACTTCGGAATTACACCAGATTGTGAAACAATTGCAGGTACTGTATTTATAGATGCAGACAATGATGGCTGTCAAGCTGATCCAGCAGATGGAATGTCAGGTGTAACAGTTGATTTATTAGAATGTAACACAGATGGAACAACGACTCCAGTAGGAAGTGTTGTAACCGATGCAGATGGTAACTATGAATTTGGTCCAACGACTGAAGGTGGTGATGTTTGTTTAGATCCAGATGCGACTTACCAAGTTCAAATAGCTGCACCACCAGCAGGCTTCGAATTCTCAACAGGAGATGCAAGCGCAGGTTGTGATGGAGATGCAGATGATTCACCAAACAACGATGGTTTATCTGAATGTGTAGATCCAGAAGATAATGATCCAACTGATGGTGATGATGATGAGCATGTTGATTTCGGAATCACACCAGAATGTGAGACAATTTCAGGTGAAGTATTTGTCGATAACAACTTAGACGGATGTCACGATGCAGCAGCAGGTGAAGCACCAGTAGAAGGTATAACAGTTACTTTATTTGAATGTGGTCCAGATGGCAATCCATTGCCAGCAGGAACAGGTACGCCATTAGGAGAAACGGTAACAGACGAAAACGGACAATACATTTTTGCAGAGCCTTGTTTAACAGCCGGTACTAATTACTATGTAGAGTTTGATATTCCAGCAGGTCAAGAAGCAACAACAGAAGATGTTTGTGGCGATGACACAGAATCTGATGCAAATGCAACTGGTCAAACGGAATGTGTAGATCCTTCTGATCCACCATCTGATGATGTAGATTTAGGAATCACACCTTGTGAGTCAATCTCAGGTACTGTATTTATGGATGCAGACAATGATGGTTGCCAAGCAGATCCAGCAGATGGTATGTCAGGTGTAACTATTGAGTTATTAGAATGTGTTAATGGTGTACCAACTACAGTGATGGGAAGTACAGTAACGGATGCAGATGGTAACTACGAATTTGGACCGACTGATGAAGGTGGTAACCTGTGTTTAGATCCTGATGGGGCTTATGCAACGCAAATCGCTGAATTGCCAGCAGGTTTCTTAAATTCAACAGGAGCAGGAACAGGTTGTGATGGCGAAGATGATGATTCACCAAATAATGACGGTGTTTCTGACTGTTACGATCCAATGGATGATGATCCAACTGATGGTGATGAGGACGAGCATATTGATTTCGGAATCACACCAGAATGTGAGACGATCTCAGGAGAAGTATTTGTTGATAACAACTTAGACGGTTGTCACGATGCAGCAGCAGGTGAAGCACCAGTAGAAGGTGTAACAGTTACTTTATTTGAATGTGGTCCTGATGGCAGTCCATTGCCAGTAGGAACAGGTACTCCATTAGGAGAAACGGTAACAGACGAAAACGGACAATACATATTTGCAGAGCCTTGTTTGACAGCAGGTACTAATTACTATGTAGAGTTTGATATTCCAGCAGGTCAAGAAGCAACAACAGAAGATGCTTGTGGCGATGACACAGAATCTGATGCAAATGCAACTGGTCAAACGGAATGTGTAGATCCTTCTGATCCACCATCTGATGATGTAGATTTAGGAATCACACCTTGTGAGTCAATCTCAGGTACTGTATTTATGGATGCAGACAATGATGGTTGCCAAGCAGATCCAGCAGATGGTATGTCAGGTGTAACTATTGAGTTATTAGAATGTGTTAATGGTGTACCAACTACAGTGATGGGAAGTACAGTAACGGATGCAGATGGTAACTACGAATTTGGACCGACTGATGAAGGTGGTAACCTGTGTTTAGATCCTGATGGGGCTTATGCAACGCAAATCGCTGAATTGCCAGCAGGTTTCTTAAATTCAACAGGAGCAGGAACAGGTTGTGATGGCGAAGATGATGATTCACCAGCGAATGACGGTGTATCTGATTGTTACAATCCATCAGATGATGATCCAGCTGACGGTGATAGCGATGAAGACATCGACTTTGGAATTGTACCAGAATGTGAGACAATTTCAGGAGAAGTATTTGTTGATAACAACTTAGACGGATGTCATGATGCAGCAGCAGGTGAAGCACCAGTCGAAGGAGTAACAGTTACTTTATTTGAATGTGGTCCTGATGGCAACCCATTACCGCCAAGTACTGGAACTCCATTAGCGGAAACAGTAACGGATGAAAACGGACAATACATATTTGCAGAACCTTGTTTAACAGCAGGCACAACTTACTATGTAGAGTTTGATATTCCAGGAGGCAGTGAGGCAACAAGCCAAGATGCTTGTGGTGATGACACAGAATCTGATGCAAATGCAGAAGGTCAAACAGAATGTATTGATCCATCTGATCCACCATCTGATGATGTAGATTTAGGAATCACACCTTGTGAAACAATTGCGGGTACTGTATTTGTGGACGCTGACAATGATGGCTGTATGGACGATCCAGGAGTTGGAGTTGAAGGTATTACAGTAGAGTTAGCAGAATGTAATGATAATGGAACAACGACTCCTGTAGGAAGTGTTGTTACTGGAGCAGATGGTACTTATGAATTTGGACCTACAACTGAAGGTGGCGATTTATGCCTTGATCCAGATGCAACTTACCAAGTTTCAATCTCAGGTTTGCCAGAAGGTATGACGAACTCAACAGGTGCAGCAGCAGCTTGTGCAGGTGCAGCAGACGATTCGCCAAACAATGATGGTGTGTCTGAATGCGTTGATCCAGAAGATGATGATCCAATAGACGGTGACGATGATGAGCACATTGACTTTGGTATCACGCCTTGTGAGGATATTTCAGGAGAAGTATTTGTTGATAGCAACTCAAATGGTTGTGAAGATGCAGGAGAAGCTCCTGTTGCAGATGTAACAGTTACATTGTTCGAGTGTGGTCCTGACGGACAACCAGTAACGGATGGAACAGCAACAGCAGTAGCAGAAACAATTACTGATGATAATGGTCAATATACTTTTGCAGAAGAATGTTTAACTCCAGGTACTTTGTACTTTGTTGAATTTGATATTCCAGCAGGCTTTAGTGCAACAACGCAAGATGCTTGTGATGAACCAGATAACTCTGATGCAGGTCCTGATGGAACAACAGAATGTATTGATCCTTCTGATCCACCTTCTGATGATGTAGATTTAGGAGTCACACCTTGTGAAACAATCGCAGGTACAGTATTTATGGATGATGATAACAATGGTTGTCAAGCAGATGCCGCTGATGGTATTTCAGGAATAGCTGTTGAATTATTAGAATGTAATGCAGATGGTTCTACTACACCAGTTGCTAGTACATTTACAGATGCAGATGGTAACTACGAATTTGGTCCAACGACTGATGGTGGTGATGTTTGTTTAAATGCAGATGCGACTTACCAAGTTCAAATATCAGGAATTCCAGCTGGCTTAACTTTCTCAACAGGAGATGCAAGCTCAGGATGTTTAGGTGCGGATGATGATTCACCAAACAATGATGGTACTTCTGAATGTTATGATCCAGAAGATGATGACACAACTGATGGAGACACTGATGAACACATAGACTTCGGTATTACTCCAGACTGTGAAACAATTTCAGGAGAAGTCTTTGTTGATGCAAACTTAAATGGTTGTGAAGATGATGGTGAAGCACCAGTTGCTGGTGTAACAGTTACGCTTCACGAATGTGGACCAGGTGGCGATCCATTGGCACCAGGAACTGCACCAGCTGTAGCAACAACAACAACGGATGAAAACGGACAATACATTTTTGCTGAACCTTGCTTAGAGCCTGGTACTAGCTATTATGTAGAGTTTGACATTCCAGCTGGTCAAGAAGCAACAACGGAAGATGTTTGTGGAGATGATACAGAATCAGATGCAAATGCAAATGGTCAAACGGAATGTGTAGATCCAAGTGATGATCCATCTGATGATGTAGATTTAGGTATTACGCCTTGTGAGTCAATCGCAGGTACAGTATTTGTCGATGCAGATAATGATGGTTGTCAAGCTGATGCAGCAGACGGAATGCCAGGTGTAACAATTGAGTTATTAGAATGTGTTAACGGTGTACCAACAACTGTAGTTGGAAGTACTGTAACGGATGCAAATGGTAACTACGAATTTGGTCCAACGACTGAAGGCGGTGACTTATGCCTTGATCCTAATACTACATACGCAACTCAAATTGCAGGTTTACCAGTAGGTTACAGTAACTCTACTGGTGCAGGTGCAGGATGTGATAGCAGTGATGACGATTCACCAAACAATGACGGTGTTTCTGAATGTATTAACCCATCTGATGATGATCCAGATGATGGTGACGATGATGAACATGTTGACTTTGGAATCATTCCTTGTGAAACAATTTCAGGTGAAGTATTTGTTGATGCAAACGGAAATGGTTGTGATGAAACAGGAGAAGCTCCTGTAGCAGATGTTACAGTTACATTGCACGAATGTGGTCCAGATGGTAATCCATTACCAGCAGGTACAGCACCAGCAGTAGCTGAAACAACGACCGACGAAGATGGTCAATATACTTTTGCAGAAGAATGTTTAACTCCAGGTACATTGTACTATGTAGAATTTGATATTCCAGCAGGATTTACAGCGACTGAGCAAGATGCTTGTGGCGATCCTAGTGAGTCTGATGCAGATGCAGACGGTCAAACAGAATGTATTGATCCAAGCGATGATCCATCTGATGATGTTGATTTAGGAGTTACTCCTTGTGAAGACGTTGCAGGGGAAGTTTGGATAGATGAAAATGCAGATGGTTGCCATGATAATGGTGAGTCTCCTGTAGCAGGTGTAGAAGTTACTTTGTTTGAATGTGGTCCTGATGGGCAGCCTGTGCCAGTAGGTACAAATACAGCTATCGCGACAACTACAACAGATGACAACGGTCAATATTCATTTGCTGATGAATGTTTAACTCCAGGTACATTGTACTATGTAGAATTTAACATTCCAGCAGGATTTAACGCAACAATTGAAGATGCTTGTGGTGATCCAAATGAGTCTGATGCAAACGATTTAGGTCAAACAGAATGTGTTGATCCTTCTGAAGATCCTTCTGATGATATTGATTTAGGTATTACACCTGAATGTGAAACAGTATCTGGTGAAGTTTGGATAGATGATAATTTAGACGGTTGTCACGACAATGGTGAATCACCAATGGCAGATGTAACAGTTACTTTATATGAATGTGGACCTGACGGTAATCCTTTACCAGCAGGAACTGCACCAGCAGTAGCTACAACGGTTACAGATCCAAATGGTCAATACATATTTGCAGAACCTTGTTTAGAAGCTGGAACACTTTACTATGTAGAGTTTGATATTCCAGAAGGCAGAGATGCAACTTCACAAGACGCTTGTGCTGATCCAACGGATTCTGATGCAAACACAGACGGTCAAACGGAATGTGTTGATCCATCTGATGATCCATCTGACGACATCGACTTAGGGGTAACTCCTTGTGAAGATATTGCAGGGGAAGTATGGGTTGATTCTAATGCAGACGGTTGTCACGATAATGGCGAAGCTCCTGTAGCAGATGTTGATGTAACTTTGTATGAATGTGGTCCAGATGGCAATCCATTGCCAGCCGGTACAGCTCCAGCAATTGCAACGACAACAACTGATGACAATGGTCAATATACATTTGAAGAAGAATGTTTGACTCCTGGTACATTGTACTATGTAGAGTTTGATATTCCAGCAGGCTTCCAAGCTACAGCAGAAGATGTTTGTGGTGATCCAAATGAATCAGATGCAAACGATTTAGGCCAAACAGAATGTGTTGATCCTTCTGATGATCCATCTGATGATATTGATTTAGGTATAACGCCTTGTGAGTCTATTGCAGGGGAAGTATTTATGGATAATAATGGAAATGGTTGTGAAGACTTAGGGGAAGCGCCAGTTCCAGGGGTAGAAGTTTCTTTATTTGAATGTGGTCCAAATGGTTTACCACAACCAGTGGGAAGTAACACGGCTGTTGCAACAACAACAACGGATGACAATGGTCAATATACATTTGAAGATGAATGCTTAACTCCAGGTACATTGTACTATGTAGAATTTAACTTGCCAGCAGGAATGAATGCTACAGATCAAGATGCTTGTGGTGAACCAGATGATTCTGATGCAAACGCAGAAGGTCAAACGGAATGTGTTGATCCAACTGATGATCCATCTGATGATGTAGATTTAGGTTTAACTCCTTGCGAGGAAATTTCAGGAGAAGTATTTGTTGATGCTAACAACAATGGTTGTGATGACTTCGGTGAAGCTCCTATGCCAAACGTAGAAGTAACACTTTACGAATGTGGTCCTGATGGACAGCCTGTACCAACTGGTACAAATACAGCTATTGCTACAACTACAACAGATGAAGATGGTCAATACGCATTTGATGATGAATGTTTAACTCCTGGTACATTGTACTTTGTAGAGTTTGATATTCCTTCAGGTTATGTTGCAGCAGATCAAAATGTATGTGGCGATCCTAACGAATCAGATATGAATGATGAAGGTCAATCAGAATGTGTTGATCCAAGTGATGATCCATCTGATGACATTGATGCAGGTATCGTTTCTTGTGAGTCTATCTCAGGTGAGGTATTTGTTGATGAAAATGCAAACGGTTGTGACGATGCAGGGGAATCTCCTGTAGCAGATGTAACAGTTACTTTATATGAATGCGGTCCTGATGGTACTCCATCACCAATCGGTTCAAATACAGCAGTAGCAACAACTACAACTGATGAGAATGGTCAGTACACTTTTGCTGATGAATGTTTAACGCCTGGTACAAGCTACTATGTAGAATTTGATTTGCCAGCTGGTTATGCAGCGACAATACCAGATGAATGTGGTGATCCAAATGAGTCTGATGTTAATTCAGAAGGGCAGTCAGAATGTGTAGATCCAAGTGATGATCCATCTGATGACATTGATGCTGGAGTCGTACCTTGTGAGTCTATCTCAGGTGAAGTGTTTGTTGATTCAAATGCTAACGGTTGTGATGACGAAGGTGAATCTCCAATGCCAAATATTGAAGTTACTTTGTATGAATGTACTCCTGATGGAATGATTGCACCAGTAGGTACAAATACAGCAGTTGCAACAACAACGACTGATGATGATGGACAGTATACATTTGACACTGAATGTTTAACTCCTGGTACATTGTACTATGTAGAATTTGATATTCCAGCTGGATATGATGCTACTGCACAAGATGTTTGTGGTGATCCAACTGAGTCTGATATTAATACTGATGGTCAATCAGAATGTATCGATCCAAGTGATACGCCTTCTGATGATGTTGACGGTGGTTTGGTTCCTGACGACTTACTATTTGATCTTGCTTTAGTTAAATCTTTAGCTGCTGGTCAAGCAAGTACCATCGCTCCAGGTGACGAGGTTACTTTCACAATTGAAGTAATCAACCAAGGAACAGTAGATGCATTGAATGTACTAGTTAATGATTATGTGCCTTCAGGTTATACTTTTGCTTTGGGCAACAACCCAGGTTGGGCTGATCTAGATGCTAATGGTTATCCTGATTACGTATTTGATGGTCCAATTGCTGGCAACGGTGGTTCTGCGACTGTAAATATTGTATTGACAGTAAATGATCCATTTGACACAGGGACAATGAACCTTGATAACTTTGCTGAAATTTCAGATGCAGAAGATCCAACAGGAAACCACCCTGATGATACAGATTCTACACCAGATGATAATCCAATCAACGACGGTCCTGTAGAGGATGATGACATTGATGGTACAAATGGAGATGAAGATGATCACGATGTGGCTTCAGTTGGCATATTTGACCTTGCTTTAATTAAAACTTTAGCAGCGGATCAATCTGAAAATGTACAGCCAGGTGACGATGTGAATTACGAGTTTGTTGTAACCAACCAAGGAACGGTTGACGCTTACAATGTAACAATAACTGACTATGTGCCTTCAGGCTTGAGCTTCGATCAAGCAAACAACCCAGGATGGGGAATTGATGCCAATGGTTATCCATTCATTGTTGTTGCTGGTCCAATAACTGCTGACGGTGGAACAGAAACGGTTGCTCTTACATTAACTGTAAACAATCCTTTTGATCCTGCTACTATGAGTGCTGTAAATGTTGGTGAAATTTCAGACGCAGAAGATGTGGATGGAAACAACCCTGATGATGCAGATTCTACTCCTGATACTAACCCTAACAATGATGGTCCTGCTGAGGATGATGACATTGATGGAACAAACGGTGATGAGGATGATTCTGATCCAGAAGAAGTATTCATTGTTGAACCAGGTACATTTGATTTAGCATTGGATAAAACATTAGCTGACGGTCAATCTTCAACGGTTGCACCAGGTGAAGATGTAACTTTCCAATTGATAGTAACAAATGAAGGAACCATTGACGCATACAATGTATTGGTTAATGATTACTTGCCTTCAGGCTTTACATACACAGCTTCATTAAACCCAGGTTGGGGAGATGCTGATGCAGATGGAAATCCAGACTTCGTTATTGCTGGTCCTTTAGCTGCTAACGGTGGAGAACAAATATTGACAATTACATTGACAGTAAATGATCCATTGTTACCTGGAGCTGACCTTACAAACGTAGCTGAAATTTCAGATGCAGAAGACATAGATGGAAACAATCCACCTGATGAAGATTCTACTCCTGATAACGATCCTAACAACGATCCTGAAGAGGAAGATGATAGCGATACTGAACCAGTTTACATATTTGACCTTGCATTGGTTAAAACTTTGGCTACTGGTCAAAACGCAACTGTTGCTCCTGGTGATGATGTAACATTCACAATAGAAGTAATCAACCAAGGAACGGTTGACGCACACGATGTATTGGTGAATGACTACATACCTTCTGGTTACACATTTGTAATGGCAGATAACCCAGGTTGGGGAGATGCTGATGGAAATGGCGATCCAGATTATACTTTTGCTGGTCCAATCACTGCTGGTGGTGGAACTGCAACTATGGACATCATTTTACAAGTAAGTTCTTCATTTGATCCATCAACAATGGACTTAGTGAACTTTGCTGAAATTGCAAGTGCAGAAGATCCTGATGGTAATACACCAACAGATGCAGATTCTACACCTGATGACAATCCAAGTAATGATGGTCCAGTTGAAGATGACGCTGTTGACAATACGAACGATGATGAAGATGATTCTGATATTGCTGAAGTAGGAGTAGATTGGTTTGATTTAGCATTAACTAAAACATTGACAGTCGGTCAAGCAGGTACAGTAGCACCAGGGGACGCAGTAAGCTTCACCATTACAGCTATCAACCAAGGAACGATTGACGCACACAATGTATTGGTAAATGAATACATTCCAAACGGATATGTTTATGATCCAGCAACCAACAACGGTTGGGCTGATGCTGACGGTGATGGCAATCCTGACTACACTTTCTCAGGTCCTATTGCTGCAAATGGTGGAACTGCAACTGCAACAATTGTATTGACGGTTGCTCAACCATTTGATCCTGCAACAATGGATGTTACCAACTATGCTGAAATCAGCTCTGCTGAAGATTCAGATGGTAACCCTGCGGATGATACTGATTCGACTCCAGACAATGATCCTGATAATGATGGACCGTCTGAAAATGATGAGGTGGACAATACTAATGACGATGAAGATGATCACGATCCAGAAACGATCAACGTATCTGAGAACGATGTATTTGATTTAGCATTGGTTAAAACAATTTTCTCTATGTCTGACACTCCACCAATAGCTGGTGAAAGTACAGTAACTTACGAGATAGAAGTTATTAACCAAGGTAATGTAAATGCAACAGGTGTTGAAGTGACTGACTACGTTCCAGACTGTTTAACATTAGCAGATGCTACTTGGAACAGTAACGGAGCAGGTGCAGCTACTTATACAAACTTGTTGACTGTAAATGCTGGAACTTCTGTATCAGTATTCATTACTTTTGAAATAGATGAATGTGCTGCAAATGCAAGTGTAACTAACTTTGCTGAAATCAGTGACGACGGTCCTGATGGAGAAGACATTGATTCAACTCCAGATGGAGATGAAGACAATGACGGACCATCAGAAAACGATGCGACTGATGGAGAGAATGGAGATGAAGATGATCATGACGGAGAAACCTTTGAAGTACCTGGAAGCTTTGACCTTGCCTTGATTAAGCAAGTAGCAGTAAGTCAGGAAACGCCAGTAAGCCCAGGTGACGACGTTACATTTACCATTACAGTAATCAACCAAGGAAACATAGACGCGACTAATATTTCAGTTGTGGACTATATTCCAAGCGGATTGACATTGAATGATGGAAACTGGATTGCTTCTTCAGGATTTGTAACTTATTCTTCAGGAATTGATTTAGCTGCTGGCGATCAAACTTCTATAGAAATTACTTATACTGTAAATCCAACTTACAATGGTTCAACGATCTTTAACTATGCAGAGATTGCAAGTGCAGAAGATGGAGATGGTGACCCAGTTGAGGATATTGATTCAACACCAGATAATAACAGCAACAACGATGGTCCTGTAGAGGATGACGCTGTTAATGGAGAAAATGGTGATGAAGATGACCACGATATAGCGGAAGTACCATTTGAGACTACAATAGATGTTTCTTTAGATAAATCTGTTAACAAATCAATTGTTTATGTAGGCGAGCAAGTTACTTATAGCTTAACCGTTTCTAACGACGGTCCAAGCGTGGCTACTGGTGTAGATGTTGTAGATGTTTTACCAGTAGGTCTTGCTAATCCAGTCACCATTAACAATGGTGGTATCTTTAATGGCTCTGCAATCTACTGGTCTGATTTAATTATTCCAGTTGGAGGTAGCATTGATTTGAACTTTACTGCAACGGTTATTCAAGGTGGAACCATCACTAATATTGGTGAAGTGGTTGCTCACGATCAACCTGATACAGATTCTGAGCCAGACAATGGTGATCCAGGAGAGGATGATCAAGATGATGCACCTGTTGATGGAGTACAAGTGGATGTTGAGTTGACTAAAGAAGTAAATGCAACTTCTGCAAATGTTGGCGATCAAGTAATTTATACAATTACTGTAACCAATATCAATGATGATGCTAATGGATTTATTTATGATGCGAATAATGTAACGGTATTGGAAGTACTTCCAGCTCAGTTGCAATTAGACCAAGCGGTTCCAACGCAAGGTTCTTATAACCCAGCGACATCGTTGTGGTCAATAGGAACAATTGACAATGGAGCAACGGTTTCTCTTCAAATCATAGCAACTATAATCGGTACTGGTGATATTGTAAATGTTGCACAGGTCGAAAGCATGGATGAGCCTGATTCAGATTCAGAACCTGGTAATGATGATCCTCAAGAGGATGATGAAGATGAGGTTATTTTGAATGGTGATGAAGAAGGTTGTAATGACATAAATGCTTGTAACTACCAGCCAACAGCTACAGTAGATGATGGTACTTGCGAATACGGAGAGCCTGCTTGTGCAGATCCTTGTGATGCAATACTTGGTTGTACTGATACTGATGCTTGTAACTTCGAGCCAAATGCAAACTGTGACAATGGAACTTGTGAGTACGCTACTTGTGGCGGCTGTACAGATCCTACAGCTTGTAACTATGATGCAAATGCTGGTGTTGACAACGGAGGATGTGAATATGGTGATGTAACTTGTCCAGATCCTTGTGATGTGGTTGCTGGTTGTAATGATCCTGATGCATGTAACTTCGATGATGCAGCAAATTGTGACAACGGTTCTTGTGAGTACTCTACTTGTAGTGGTTGTACAGATCAAACGGCTTGTAACTACAATCCATTAGCGACAGTAGCTAATGTTGCAGATTGTGAATATGGAGATGCGACTTGTCCAAATCCTTGTAATGCAATCAAAGGATGTATTAATCCTTTTGCTTGTAACTTCGATGATGCAGCAACTTGTGATGATGGTTCTTGTGAATTTGATTCTTGCTCAGGTTGTACTGATGCTACTGCTTGTAACTTCGATGCAAATGCATCTGTAGAAGATGGCAGTTGTGAATTTGGTGATGCGACTTGTCCAGTACCTTGTAATGTGATTCCTGGTTGTACTGATGCTACAGCAGCGAACTACAACTCGGTTGCAAACTGTGATGATGGTTCTTGTAACTCACCACTTAACAGCCTTGGAGATTATGTTTGGTTAGATGAGGATGAAGACGGTATCCAAGATCCATCTGAAGATGGTATTAACGGTGTAACTGTTACCTTATATGATGCTGCTACTGGTCAATCAATCGGTACGACAACAACAGATCCAAATGGTTATTACTTATTTGATGAATTACCAGATGGTAGCTACTATGTTGTGTTTGGCGATGTTGCAGGACACGATTTAACGGGTGCAAACATCGGTAACGATTCATTCGATAGTGATGCAGATGCAAGCGGTCAATCTCATACTACTACCTTAACTGGTGGCGAGCACGACGGCACGCTAGATGCAGGTTATATTGCTGAAGAGCAGCCATTGAACAGTATTGGAGATTACGTATGGGAAGATACAAATGCAAACGGTGTCCAAGATGCTGTTGAAAGTGGAATCTCAGGTGTATCTGTAACATTGTATGATGATTCAGGTCAGCAAGTAAGCAGCACAACAACGGATCCAAATGGTTATTACCTATTTGATAATTTACCAGATGGCAGTTACTATGTTGTATTTGGCGATGTAGCTGGATATGATTTAACAACACCTAACAGCGGCAATGACGATTTAGACAGTGATGCTGGACAAAATGGTCAAACGCATACAATTACTGTAAGTGGTGGCGAGCACGATCCAACACTTGATGCTGGATTTGTACCAAGCCAAGATGAATTGAACAGCTTAGGAGACTATGTTTGGGAAGATGCAGATGGTGATGGTATTCAAGATCCAAATGAAAGTGGAGTGAATGGTGTAACGGTTACTTTGTATGATGCTACAACTGGTCAGCCAGTAGGAAGCACAACAACTGATCCAAATGGTTATTACCTATTTGATGATTTACCAGATGGCAGTTACTATGTTGTATTTGGCGATGTGCCAGGTTATGACTTTACTGCTCCAAACAATGGTAATGATGGAACTGATAGTGATGCTGGAACCAATGGCCAATCTCACACAACTGATTTAAGTGGTGGTGAACATGATGCAACCATTGATGCAGGTATTGTACCAGAAAATAATCCATTGAACAGTATTGGAGATTATGTATGGGAAGATACAAACGCAAACGGCATTCAAGATGCTGCGGAAAGTGGAATCTCAGGCGTATCTGTAACATTGTATGATGATTTAGGTCAAGTTGTAGGAAGTACAACAACCGATGCAAATGGTTATTACTTATTTGATAATTTACCAGATGGTAGTTTCTATGTTGTGTTTGGTGATGTAGCTGGGTATGACTTAACAACGCCAAACAGTGGAAATGACAGTTTAGATAGTGATGCAAATGCAAGTGGTCAAACACATACAACAACTGTAAGTGGTGGCGAACACGATCCAACACTTGATGCTGGATTAGTACCAAGCCAAGATAATCTAAACAGCATAGGAGACTATGTATGGGAAGATACAGATGGCGATGGTATCCAAGATCCGAACGAAAGTGGAGTGAATGGTGTAACGGTTACTTTGTATGATGCAAATACTGGTCAAATAATTGGCAGCACGACAACAGATCCAAATGGTTATTACTTGTTTGATGATTTACCAGATGGCAGTTACTATGTTGTATTTGGCGATGTGCCAGGTTATGACTTTGCGACTTCAAATAATGGCAATGACAATTTAGATAGTGATGCTGGTCCTAATGGTCAGACTCCTACGATAAATGTTTCAGGTGGAGAACACGATGGATCAATAGATGCAGGTTTAGTACCAGAGAATAATCCATTGAACAGCATTGGAGATTATGTATGGGAAGATACCAATGGAAACGGCATCCAAGATGCTGCTGAAAGCGGTCTTGCTGGAGTAACAGCAACATTGTACAATGCTACAACTGGTCAGCCAGTAGGCAGCACGACTACAGATGCGAATGGTTATTACTTATTTGATAACTTACCAGATGGTAGTTACTATGTAGTGTTTAGTTCAGTTAATGGTTATGACTTGACAAATGCAAACAATGGCAATGACAATTTAGACAGTGATGCAAATGCAAGTGGTCAAACACATACAACAACTGTAACTGGTGGCGAGCACGATCCAACACTTGATGCTGGATTTACACCACAAGTTACAACAGTATCTGGCTGTACTGATCCAACTGCTTGTAACTACAATGCAGGAGCAACAGTTAATGATGGTTCTTGTAACTATGGAGTATCTAATTGTCCAGTTCCTTGTAATGCAATCTTAGGATGTACTAATCCAAGTGCTTCTAACTACAATGCATCTGCAAACTGTGATAACGGTTCTTGTGATGATGATGATCCAGTTTATGGATGTACAGATGCTACTGCTTGCAACTATAACGCAGCAGCAACAGCTAATGATGGTTCTTGTAATTATGGAGTAGCCAATTGTCCAGTTCCTTGTAATGCAATTTTAGGATGTACTAATCCAAGTGCTTCTAACTACAATGCATCTGCAAACTGCGATAACGGTTCTTGTATAACGACACCAGATCCATTGAACAGTATCGGTGACTATGTATGGGAAGATACAAATAATAACGGTCTTCAAGATGCTGCTGAAAGCGGTCTTTCTGGAGTGACAGTTACATTGTACAATGCTACAACTGGTCAGCCAGTAGGCAGTATAACAACTGATGCAAATGGCTATTACTTATTTGATAATTTACCAGACGGTAGTTATTATGTAGTGTTTGGTACGGTTAATGGTTATTACCAATCAACACCAAACAATGGCAATGACAACTTAGACAGTGATGCTGACTCTGCTGGTCAAAGCCCAATTACAAATGTTTCAGGTGGTGAACACGATGGATCAATTGATGCAGGATTTGTACCAAATGCTGTTATTGATGAACCAGATCCATCTATTTGTTTGAACCCAACTAACTGTGGCACAATGGCAGTTTGTACAGGTCCAACAACAACAATTGAGATATGTCCAGATTGGTGTGGTAATGAGGCAATTACAATTCTTGATGCAAAATCAACATTCCATTGCAGTATCCAAATATTACCAAACGGTTGTATAGCATATACACCGCTACCAGGTATGGAAGCAGTAGGATCTGATATTTTGACAATTCAAGGTTTATCAGCTAGTGGAGCTTGTTCTGAGATTACTGTTGATGTTACAATTGGTACTTGTATTACAAATACACCACCAGTTGCGGTAGATGATAATTCTACAACAGCTCCAAATACGCCAGTGACCATTTCTATAATTGGAAATGATTACGATCCAGATGGTGACAATGTATACATTTGCAACGTAGCTGGTGACGGTCAACCTGCAAACGGTACGGTTACATTTACAGCTACAGGTGCGATTTATACACCTAACGCTGGATTCTCTGGAACTGACTCATTTACTTACACAATTTGTGATGGCAATGGTGGAACAGATACGGCAGTAGTAACTGTTACCGTTCCACAGCCTGTAAATTGTGACAATACTCAAGCGTTGTGCTTACCTCCTTATGGAGTAGGGACAGTGCCGACAGAAATCTGTGTTGACTTCTGTGGAAACGGAATGGGCATAACAGATTTATCAAGTACTTTCACTTGTGGATTAGAACACGTTAATGGTAGTTGCTTTACCTTTGTGCCTTTACCAGGATTTGAAGGAGCGAATCAAATTGTAGTAACAGGATGTAACAATGCTGGACAGTGTGAAGAGGTTATTGTAAATATTAATGTTACCGATAACTGTAATGGTACTCAACCACCAGCAAACAATCCACCAGTTGCTAACAACGACAACGCTTCAACAGCTCAGAATACACCAGTGAATATTTCATTTGCTGGGAATGATTCAGATCCAGATGGCGATAACATTACTCTGTGTAACGTAGCAGGTGATTTATCACCAAGCAACGGAACAGTATCTGCAAGTGCAACAGGATTTGTGTATACACCGAATGCAGGATTTAGCGGAACCGATAGCTTCACATATACTATATGTGATGGCAATGGTGGAACAGATCAAGCAACAGTCACTGTGACTGTTGCTGGTCCTCCTTGCAATGCTAATCAATCACTTTGTGTATTGACTTTTGGTCAAAATCCAACAGCGACAGAAATCTGTGTTGATTTCTGTGGGCAAGGAATGGGCATAACAAACTTGACAAGTGATTTCTCTTGTGGTTTGGAACATGCAAATGGCAGTTGCTTCTCATTCACGCCACTACCTGCATTCTCTGGTAACAACAATATAACGGTTACTGCTTGTAATGCAAGTGGAGTATGTGAAACGGCTTTAATAAGCATTTCAGTTGCGGAAAATTGTGGTGGAACAACTCCAACCAACAACAATCCAGTAGCGGTTGATGATTACTCAAGTACTGCAGTAAATACACCTGTAAACATTAATGTTATAGGTAATGATGGAGATTTCGATGGAGATGCATTGACTATTTGTGGCAATAGCAATCCTACGAATGGAACAGTTACACAAACAGGAACTAGCTTCATTTATACACCAAATGCAGGCTTTACAGGAACAGATGCCTTTACTTACACAGTATGTGATGGAAAAGGTGGAAGTGACACGGCAACGGTATACATAACAGTAGAGGGAGACACAACGCCTCCTGTTACTGGCAGTATCCAGGCAAATGATGACAATGCAACCGTTTCTTGTTCTGCAAATGGAACAGCGATAGATGTAACGAGCAATGATGGACCAGCTGGAACAGAAATTTTCTTCTGTTCATTTAGCCAACCATCTAATGGATCAGTGATTCAATCAGGTTTTGGTTTTGTTTACTATCCAAATGAGAATTACTCAGGAACAGATTCTTTCACCTACACCGCTTGCAGCGGTGGGGTGGAAGATGCTGCAACGGTTAACATAACAGTTACCTGTGGGACAACACCACCGCAGCCATCAACGAATCAAAATCCAATAGCGAATTTTGATCAAGCAGGAGTGAGTTGTGGTCAATCTACTACGATAGATGTATTGGCAAATGACAGTGATCCAAATGGAGATGTTTTGAGTTTGTGTGGATTTACACAAGGTGCTTATGGAACTGTAACTCAAAGTGGCAACAATTTTGTTTATGCTGCAAATGCAGGTTTCCAAGGAGACGATACATTTGTTTATACAGTTTGTGATGGCAAAGGTGGTTCAACTCAGACCAATGTTTATACGTCAGTTACTTGCACTACCCAACCATCAACCAACAATGCTCCCGTAGCCAATTACGATCAAGTTTCTACAACTTGTGGGCAATCAGTTACTATTGATGTACTGTCTAATGACAGCGATGCCGATGGAGATGTATTGAGCTTATGTGGATTTATACAAGCGAGCTATGGAACAATAAGTCAATCAGGAAACTCATTGATTTACACGCCAACATCTAATAGCACTGGTACAGATGGATTTACTTATACAGCTTGTGATCCTGCGGGAGCTTCACATACAACCAATGTTTACATTGAAACGAGTTGTTCAGGAAATGCAGCACCAGTTGCCAATCCTGATAATGCTACAGCAAATTGTGGACAATCAGTTATATTGGATGTTTTGTCAAACGATTCAGATCCAGATGGTGATGCTTTGGTAGTTTGTGGATTTACACAACCTGCTTATGGAACGATCACTCAAGATGGTGCTTTATTGGTCTTAGCACCACAAGCTGGTTACAGTGGAGGCGATTCGTTCAATTATTCAGTATGTGATGCAGAAGGCGGAGTTGTTGAAACAAGTGTTACATTAAACATAACTTGTGAAGATGTAAGCACAATTGTTGCCAACAATGACAATGTAACTACACTGGATAACGCACCTGCCTTTATATCAATATTGGCAAATGATTCTTATAATTGCACACCAGAGATTACGATATTAACACCAACTACTGCAATTACAGGTTCAGTACTGATAAGCGATGGACAATTGGTTTACGTTCCTCAATTGGGAGCAAGCGGATCAGTTTATATTGACTATCAAATATGTTGTGGTAATGATTGTGATGATGCAACAGCAACGATTGAGGTAACTGCCCACGGTGAATGTACAGTTGACGGTTTGAGAGTTCCAAGTACGGTAACTCCAAACGGAGATGGATTAAATGATATAGTAGAATTTGCAGGCTGTAAAGAATGTTTGATTGATGGTGGAGAAATCAGCTTATTGATCTTTACTTTAAACGGTCAACAAGTCTATCAAGCAGATCAATATCAAATTCTTGAAGGCTGGAACGGCAAGATGGAAAACGGTAATGCTGATTTGCCAGAAGGCGCCTACTATTTCAGAATAGAAATTAGGGATGGAGATTTTGTAGACGTCAAAGAAGGATTTATCGAATTAAGACGATAAATTATACAGCACTAGAATTTTTATTCTAGCTGCTAATTGAAGGAGACTTTTCAAAGCCTCTTATCATCGAAAGATGGTAAGGGGCTTTTTTTATACTTATAACCAAAGCAACTCAATTTGCCCCCTAAACCAAGCCAAAACTTTTACAGGATGCTCTTGCAAAAATTTTAATAATGATCCTCCCATTGAAGTTTCTATCAATCAATCTTGGTTTGGAACACTCAACCAAGATTTTGAATACATCTTCCACTATGATGTTGCAAATACAAAATTTGAACTTGGCATTACAAAAGTAAATCACCAGAATAGCATTGGTGGAGGAGTGATCGGGCAGATAATTGTAAGTGTTGACAATGAAACTCTCTGGGATACCATTACGCTTGAATTTTCTGTTAGCGACATTCTTATGCAAAATTCGGAGGCATTTGCTTTGCCTGTTGGTATAAATACAGCTATGACCTCTTTTACAATAACAAACTGTGTACGTTCTTTGGATATTACAAACTCTACGTCTTTGCAACCTAATCACACGGCACAAGGCTTAATTCAAACAACGGGAAATGTTGTAGTTAGCAAAAGTTAATCTGTTGCATTTAGTTCAGATAGATTTAAAATCAATGATAGCTTTAAGATGAAATCAAACGGCGATTTTACTTTTTACAATGACCCTTGTGGAACGGCTAATAGAGGTGCGAATCCTTATTTGAATGTGAAAGGCAAATTAGAAATTATTAAAAATTTAGAATCTTACAACTATCAAATAGATCAAGAAAGTTTCATATGCAACTTTGAATTAAATGAGTCAGATGAAATTACAATAGAGATATTAGATAAAAATGGAAAGCTGACGAACCATAGTTTTGGTATAAAAGAATCAGGGCAAAATGAAATTATTTTACCAGTTGAAAAATTACCAGAAGGTGAATTTACGGTATGCCTGAAAGTTGGTTATGATCAATATTATTCCCAATCACCCCAGTAGAGACGCGATTCATCGCGTCTCCACCCACCCAAGTCAAAAACAACGGTTATGGTATGGTAGAGACAAGGCATGCCTTGTCTCCCCTTCGACAAAGAAACAAATATAGACTTCCCAATCAAGTTGGGAATGACGGTGTTGTATTGGGAATGACGAAATAATTAATCATATGAATAATCCATAATGAAAAATTTAATTTTAATTTTAATTGCTCTAATGAGCTTTGTATTTATGAGTATAAATGCGCAAACATCAAGTCTTAAAGTAACATCTAGTGGTGATGTTGGAATTGGTACGGATACTCCAGATGAAAAATTTGAAGTGGTTGGTAACGTGAAAATTGAAGGAAGAGTTATTGAGAGAATTATACGAAGTAAGACCAATTCGTTAGTTAGACCCTTTCAAAACCCACACTATTTTATATGGTGTGGGTTTTTTGCGTAAAGGGAAGCGCGGAGGACAAACTTGGCGATGGAGAAGCTAACTATACGAAACTACGCCCGATGAACCGTGTTCCCAAACAAGAAAAAGGTTATTTATTTTCATATTTTTTGATACTTTAAATGATATTCTTTATCGAATGGAATTCCTGATTTGATAACAGCAAAAAACTGTTTGACCA
>Ga0209187_1000877_pt1 | contig 42460 bp, 28 predicted proteins | sample BantaG_FD_187430 | JGI IMG/M metagenome (GOLD analysis project Ga0209187, IMG submission 187430) | Marine algal microbial communities from Bantry Bay, Ireland - BantryBay_4 metaG (SPAdes) (version 2) | ecosystem: Host-associated > Algae > Red algae > Unclassified | place: Bantry Bay, Ireland...
CTCCAATAATAGACGACGGCTGCGATGTAACAATAGACAGTTTAGATGAAACGACTTGTATGCCAGTCAACACACCCGACTGCCCGGAAGGCACTATTTATAATGCAGTAGATTGTATATGTGATGACGAGTGCGTTCAACCCGAAGAACCAACAACCGAATGTTATCAAACCGCCACCTTCAACGAAGAGCTTTGCGCCTGGGAAATAAGTGGTGAGCAACCCGCCGAACCAACTGATTTAGAATGTTACGAAACCACCACTTTCAATAATGACCCAGCAGTTTGTGCCTGGGAAATAAGTGGCGAAGCTCCAATAATAGACGACGGCTGCGATGTAACAATAGACAGTTTAGATGAAACGACTTGTATGCCAGTCAACACACCCGACTGCCCGGAAGGCACTATTTATAATGCAGTAGATTGTATATGTGATGACGAGTGCGTTCAACCCGAAGAACCAACAACCGAATGTTATCAAACCGCCACCTTCAACGAAGAGCTTTGCGCCTGGGAAATAAGTGGTGAGCAAGCAGCAGAACCAACTGATTTAGAATGTTACGAAACCACCACTTTCAATAACGATCCAGCAGTTTGCGCCTGGGAAATAAGTGGTACAGCCCCAATAGTTGATGATGGCTGCGATGTCACCGATGATAGTTATGATATTACCACTTGTGCTGTCATCAATATTTCAAATTGTCCAGAAGGTACTAATTTGGATATCTTTTTTTGCGAATGTATTAATGATATTGTAAATGGTTGTATGGATGCTTGCGATCCAAATTACAATCCGTTATCTACTAATAACAATTTATGTGCCGGCTACGTTAACACTTGCAATGATGATTGTAGCCTAGGAAATTTTGGAGGTATCTGGGATTCTGAAAGTTGCCTCTGTATAAATGAGATTGTACCAATTTTAGGCTGTACTGATTCTAATGCTACAAACTACAACCCCAATGCCAACTGTGACGATGGTACTTGTGATTTTACTTGCCCAGACCCAGGTTGCGATGATGGTGATTGTACTAATGGATTAGAAACCTGGAATGAAATAGATTGTGTTTGTGTAACTGGTATTGCACCAGTAAACCCGGGTACTTGCGATGACGGCGATTGTTCTAATGGTTTGGAAACTTGGAATGGATGTGAATGTGAAGATGGTATAGTACCAATTCCTTGCGTTGATGACGGTGATTGTAACAATGGTTTTGAGTTGTATGATGTTGACATTTGCGAATGTATTATTACACCACCAATATTAGGTTGTACAAATGAATTGGCTGACAATTATGATGCAACTGCAACTTGTAATGATGGCAGTTGTTCGTTAGTTAGTATTTCAGTTCTTGAATTTTGTAACTGCCAATCTCCAAATCACATTGATTTAGATGGAAATGGTCAAATTGATTTAGTACAAGATACGATACAAATTATTGCACCAACTGGTGACGTTTGGACATTTGGTCAAAATGCAAATCCACCGGCATTAGATATGAATGGATTACCTATAGCTGACGAAAGTATTACTGCCACAGAGGTGATAAATGGAGTTTATGAAATGATCATTTATTATCCATCCGACGGAACAGGTTTTGGAAATATAATATTACAAAGCGAAAATAATGGAAGACTATCTATAAGATTTGAAGGATGTGACTGCACTATAACATGTACCGATGCGCCTAATATTCCTGAACAAGCTGTTAGCTGTTTTGGAGATCCATTGCCTGTTATAGAAACAATTGAAAATTTATTTTGGTATAATGCAGATGGTAATTTACTAGAGGCGACAAATGAATTTAATACTGGTAACTACTTCGTACCTAATATCGGATTAAATACTCAATACTTTTATGCTACCGAGATAGAAGGTTGCGAAACAACGGAAGTTGCTATTACCGTAAAAGACAGCAAACCCGAATCACCAAACTTTGATAATCCTTTTACAACCTGTCAATTTAATGATTTTACTTTTGCTCAATTTTATGAAATAACAATTAGTCAACAGGGGGATTATAACTTAAAAGTCTATCAATTAGACAATGTGGGCAACAGAGATATTGTTTTTAATCAAAACTATACAGTAAACGATTTTGATAATTTCAATATTGATCCGAATGACATATTGCAAAACACTGATATAACTGGCCAATTTAACTTTGTAGCTACTTTAACAACAGATGGCTGTGTATCTGATGAAACTCCTTTCTCATTGTTTGTAACTGATAATCCAACTCCCCCGGTAATTCCACCAAATTTACCTACAGAAGTATGTTTAAATGGCAGTTTCCCAGATGAGGTTTTGATTATTGTAGATGACCCATTATATACTATCAATTGGTATGAAATTGGTGCGCAAATAGATCCAATAGAATATCCTAATCCAACTAATTTAAATGATATTTTTGATACTTCAATATTAGGGCCACAAGCTTATAGTATTACCACCTCAATAGCAGGTTGCGAAAGTACATCAACTGCTTTAATAATAACTGTAGTTCCAAGCGGCGCTACCGCTCCAACTATTATTTCAAATGGAGATATTACTGCCTGTATTAATGGTAATTTAGGGCAGTTAGTATTGGATATAAATCAAGGACAACCAATTTGGTATTTGGGAGACCCTGATGCTGGTGGAACATTGCTTTCTGATACAGATTCCTTTTTAGAATTAAATAATTACATTGATCGTTCTGTAGTTGGAACATATGAAATATTTGCAGCCTATGAATCAAATGGGTGCTTTAGTATGTATAATTCTGTCATAGTTTCAGTTACAAATTCTGCTGCTTTAAATATTGTTAACTCAAGTGGCATCAACGAAATATGTGTTGGCGAAAGCATAACACTATTAGGCGAAAATGGAGATCCGAGTGATTATGTTTGGGTTGTAGATGGGGCTTCATTACTAGGTAATGCCGATGGTAGCTTTACTAGCCCGCCAATAGAAAATGATGTTACCATAGTATTACAAACTGCTTCACAAAGCTGCTTTACTTCTACTCAAATAGATTTAACAGTAAAACAAGCTCCAGTTAATGTTATTGCAAACGAAATATTAATATGTACTGGCGAACAAGCCGAACTATTGGCAGATGCTGGAGATAATGCTACTTATAATTGGTCGCCACCAAATGGTTTGTCAGCTGTAACTGGTAACTTAGTTATTGCTGTGCCACCAACCTTGCCTTACACTTATAATGTTAGTGGTATTGCTGCTAATGGCTGCTCATATAGCGAAGATGTTATAGTTAAAGTTGATGACGGCAATGCAGTCCAAGCCAATTTCGAATTTGGTTCTGGTCCATATTGTACTGGTTCAAGTATTACCTTAGTAAATAATTCTGTTAATGCACAAAGTTATGAATGGGAAATGCCAGGTGCAAATCCTTCAACTTCTACAGATTTTAAACCAACAATTTCTTATATCGGAGGTAATAATACAATTTCAGTAACCTTAACGGTGAAGGGTTGCTCAGGAGAATCCACTATTACAGAAACTCTAAATTTGAGTGGTGTTCCAATTATTAATGATATACCAGACAATATGGCGTGTGAAGAAGCCGACTACCAAATAAATGTGACTGGCAGTAATGATATTGTAGGTTATACCTGGCAAAGTGATACTTACACGGGCATATTGGCTGGGGCTTCACCAATTGTAAATATTACTTCACCAACCTCATTTACAGTAACTGTGGTAAATGCTGCTGGCTGCGAAAGTGCCCCAGAAACTTTTACATTAGATATTGTTGATTTTCCTGATTATAATGCATTTATAGATGCTGCTGGAAAATGTGCAAATGAAGAAATTATTTTAAATGCAAGTTCGGATAACCCGGAGGTAGGCTTTGAGTGGGAAGGAACTAATTTGCTCGCCACTAATGAAGGTATTGTGTCAGTAAGTCCTCAAAATGTAAGCGGCTCTTATATATTAACTACACAATATTTAAACTGTAGTATTATTAGTGATCCTTTTGAAGTGAATTTGCAATCCTTACCAACTGGCTTAATTGAGTCAAACATAAACCCACCAATTGTATGTGTTGGCGATCCTATTTTTGTTAGCGTAAATAATACTGATGCAACTGGTTTTAATTGGTTTCCAAATACAACTGTGCAAGATGAGAATAATCAAACCACGGCATGGTTACCTCCAAATGCAGGTACAAATACAATACAGGTAGAAATTACCGGCACTAATGGTTGTGTTGACACTTTGTCATTTTCGGCAGATGCTAACCGATATCCCGATATACTTTTAAATAATGATGTGTTTAATATTTGTTTAACAGATACAGCTGTGGTTATTGTAGGAGATAGTAATTTAAACAGAACAGATGTTTTATATACAATAACTCCTGGTACGCATAGTTTAAATGGCGATAGCCTCTTTTTATTTCCAACACAAAACGAAACCTATACAATAACTGCTAACCATAATACTTGTTTAGATGAAAAGACAATAACAGTTAATGTTGGCGATGGTTTGTCAATAAACGTAAATCAATCGGAAGCAATATGCGGAGCTGGCACAACAGTTACACTTACACCAAGTGGTGCAGGTAATTATGTTTGGGATAATGATCCAACCATAATATCAGAAAGTAATGGCGTTATAGAAGTAGCACCAAACCAAACTACCACATATACTGTTAGGGGCTTAAATGATAGTGGTTGTTCAGGTAGGTTAAATTATGTGGTGGAAGTGTATAACCCAATTGAGTATACTTTAATTGATGATGTTGAGATATGTGGCAATGTTACCCTTGATTTGTTAGCCTCTTTTAGTGGCGCAATTACAGGAGCAGCAGATTTTGATTGGTCTGCAAGTAGTGACTTAGCAGGTTTAGATACTTCAGATCCTTTTAACCCTATTGCTACCCCAGCCAGTAATGTTACTTATAGTGTTACGGTTAAAACACAAAGTGGATGTGTGTATACCGATGAAGTGAATATTATTTTTAGCCAAGCAGCAGCATTACCTTACAATATTACCGAAACTAATATTTGTAGTGATGAAACCGTAATTTTAGAAATTAGTAGTGATTTTAGAAGAGTTAATATTTCACCAGCGGCAAACGTAACTCAAAATTCAGACACTACGTATATAATTAGCGCAAGTGGTATTGGGCCAAATATTTATACACTTAATGCCATTAATGAAAGTGATTGTTTAGTTGAATCCAGTTTCACTTTAAACGTTACTGAGCGGCCTGCTGCAGATATTGTTATTTCAGCTAATGATGTGTGCCCCGGTGAGCAAATCACCATTACTGTTAATACTAATGAAAACTTAAATTGGAATTTTTCTAATTCGGAAATTATAAGCTCTAATGATTCAAACACCGAAATTTTATTTATACCAGAAGAAACTAAATACTATTCGTTTATAGCAGCAAATGCCAGCCAATGCCCTTTAAAAGATAGTATTTTAATAAATGTAAAAGAGTTACCAAGTTTAACAATTTTACCAGATACGGTTACCTTCTGTCCAAACTTAAACCAACCGATACCTATTTTTGTTGATAACAGTAATAATGCAGTATTTACTTGGGATTCAGGTGATATTATACCAGGTGCAATATCTAATGAGTTTTTATTTAGTCCTGCATTTGACCAAGGTAATTTAACTTACACTTTAACAGCAATATATAATAACGGTTGCGAGCAAGAAGCTAAATTATATGCAGAATTAAAAGATGAATTAAATATTGAAATTTATGCATTAAGTGATAGCATTTGTGCTGGCGATAATATGGTTTTAAATGCAGTAGGTGGTACTGTTTACTCTTGGTTGCCCGATCCTACAGCATCTGATTCTGTTGGTGCTACTATAATTGTAAACCCAGTTTCTACTACCACATATACTGTTATAGGTACTACAGGAGGATGTTTTGGAGATGAAAGTATAGAAATTACAGTAATACCATTGCCAGAGTTAATGTTAACTACACCAGATAGAATAGAAATTTGCCCGGGAGAGGAAACACAATTAGGTGTTACTGGTGCTGATACATATTTATGGAGTCCAGCAGGTAATTTTCTTGATAACGATACAATAGCCAACCCAATAGTTGGTTCTGAACCAATAGTATATCAAGTGTTTGGTTTTAATGAACTTGGTTGCCGAAGCGAAGAACAGGTTTCTGTTATTGTAAGCCCTGTTAGTTTTAGCGTTAGCATTAGATCGTCTGGAACAATTTGTTTAGGCAACCCAGTATTATTAGAAGGAATAGCGGATATGGCTGATAACATTTTTTGGACTTCGCCGGATGGCTTATTTGAAGATCAAAGTCAATTGAATACTGAATTTTATCCTAATCCAAATTCTACTGCGCCATTTACAATTACATTAACTGGTTATAGCGATGCTTGCGGAAGTGTAGCCGAAACCATTGAAATAAATTTGGCTGATGAAACAAGAACGGTTGATGCTGGTCCACCAATAAGCGTATGTCAAGGAGAAAAAATAAACTTATATGGCCTTGAAAATGGTTTTAATGATTTTACCTGGCTGGGTGGATCTGGAGTTTTTGATAACCGATATATTTCTAACCCTGTTTATACACCTGGCTTTAGCGAAACAGGTGAAAAGTATTTTTATTTTAATGCTTTAAATGAATGTGGTAGAACGGTTAGCGATTCAGTTTTAATAAACATTATACCAACAACCTTAATTATTACAAATGGCGATCAAACCATTTCACGTGGTGATAGTATTCAATTAATTGCCGAAGGTGGTATTACATACGAATGGTTGCCTGCCGAAGGTTTAAGTGATAGCAATACAGATAATCCGATGGCTTCACCAATGGAAACAACTACTTATTTTGTGTCAGATACATCAGCAAGTAGTTGTATGATACCAACACAGCTAACAGTTACGGTTGAAGATCCGGTTGATGGTAGTCTTAATTTTCCAAATGCATTTTCACCTAACAATGATGGCCAAAATGATGTGTTTAGACCAATTGCCAATGGCGTAACTAATTTTACAATGAAAATTTGGAATAGATATGGAGAGGTGGTATTTGAAACCAATGATGTAAACAGAGGTTGGAATGGCGAGTTTAACCGTAATAAGCAAGAAGTTGGTGTTTATGTATATTATGCAGAATATGTATATGCTTACCAACCAGATAGAGTTAGAAATATTTATGGTAATGTAACATTGGTGCGGTAATTTTTAAAAGCATAAAATTTTCGCTCTTAAAAAAATATCGAATTGTATTTTATCAGGCATTTATAATTTTTTCAATAAAAATAAATGGCTCTACCACTAAGTTAGTGAAGCATCTGATCAATTGTCATTAAATCTCCGAACCGTCATCTCAGAAAATGTGGAGAGCAACGGAACATTTATCTGAGATCTCTCCTAAGGGTTTACCCTGAATTTTTAAATACGGTATCTAAACTACGCAAATTTCCGGCATAACGGTTGTTCTGATTACATTTGTGCAGTTATTAAGTTTTGGTATAGATTGTGCTTATTTTCTCACTAAGTTTGTGGTAGAACCAAATAAATTAACCTTGTTTAAACAAATATTCTAAACCTTCGTAAAAATAATACGTCAATATATATAGAGTAATTAGTTTTACAACTTGGATATAAAACAACAACAACAATTATTAAGGGCTTTGCGGTTTGCTACAGAAAAGCATAAATATCAATTTAGGAAAGGCAGTAGTAAAACCCCTTTTATTGATCACCCAATAATGGTAGCTAACATATTAGCCAATAATGGAGAAGCAGAAAATTGGGATTTATTACAAGCAGCAATATTGCACGATGTAATTGAAGACACTAATACTTTTGTAACCGAACTTATTGAAAATTTTGGAGAAAAGATTAGCAACATTGTGTTGGAATGTAGCGATGATAAAAACCTGCCCAGTATACTAAGAAAAAAAGCTCAAGTTGATGGTGTTGCAAAAGCATCTACAAACGCTAAAAAATTAAAACTGGCAGATAAAATTGCAAACATCAGAGACATTAATTTGGACCCACCAATTGGCTGGAATATAGTGCGTAGATTAAATTACTTAGAGTGGGCCAACAATGTATGTTGCCAAATAAATGGAGTGAATGAAAATTTAGAAACGCTTTTTAAAATTGAATTTGCAAAAGCAAAAGAAACATTATTAGCCAATGCTACTATGGCTTAAAGTTAAATAACAACACTACATAATATTTTCTTCAACTACTACCTTTGCCCTTTGTACCTGTCCACTTAACGGTGGGTTCATTTTTATTACTTCCACTTTTAAAGCGTAAATAGTATCAAACTTATCTTTTATAGCTGTAATAATTTTGCCAGCTACATGTTCAATTAATTTAGAAGGTTGTTGCATAACAGTTTTGCAAATCTCAAAAATTTCTCCGTAATCAACAGTTAACTCTAACTGATCTTTTAGCATTGCATTTTCAAAAAAAGTGCCAACATATACATTAATTTCGTATTCGCCACCAACTTTCTGTTCATCTTCAGTAACTCCGTGGTGTGCATAAAATTGCATACCTTCTAAAGCTACCCAATTACGTTTAGTTGTATTATTACTCATTTTAATTTTTGCACAAAATATTAATTAAATTGAAATCAATAGCTATTATTTCCAGTTTTTGAAAAAGTGATGAACAGGACCATTACCATTACCCAACTTTAAATGTCTACCCTCGCCTATTGCCTGAGTAATATAACTTTTAGCATTTGAAACCGCTTGTACCAAATTGTTACCTTTTGCTAAACCGCAGGCTATTGCTGTAGAAAGAGTACAACCAGTACCGTGTGTGTTATTACTTGCAATTGTTGGGGCAGCAAATTGATGAACCTCATTATCAACATCTAAAAATAAATAATCTTTACTATCGTGGCCAGCTAAATGCCCGCCTTTTAACAAAAAAGGTTTGTTGTATGCTATGCCTAATCTTACTACAGAATCACGCATAGTATTACGTTCTATCGCTTCACCATTCAATAATATTTCTGCTTCTGGTACATTTGGTATTATTAAATCGCAAAGCGGAAAAAGCTTAGTTTTTAATTTTACAACGCCAGCTGGGCTTAACAAAGCCTTACCACTTGTTGATTTAAAAACAGTATCTAACACCACATTTTGTAGTTGGTATTTTTTTATAAGATGCGCTATTAATTCTACTATTGTTTCATTACCTAACATCCCAATTTTAACCGCATCTATTTCAATATCATCCATAATTGCGGCAAATTGATTTTCAATTACAGTTAATGGCAGGTTAAATATGTTATTTACTGCTTTTGTATTTTGAGCTGTAACAGCTGTAATTACAGTGCAACCATAACATTGTAAAGCAGCAGCTGTTTTAATGTCGGCTTGTATGCCTGCCCCGGCACTTGAGTCAGATCCAGCAATGCTTAGTACGGTTTTGTATTTTTGCATCTTAAAAAAGAAAGATACAATTTTTTAATAAATAATTGTTGTTAAATGTGTGATTTATCCAACTAACTCAATTTCGGTAATCTCGGGCATAATACCAATTCTACCAGGATAACCTAAATGCCCAATGCCACGGTTTACATATAAATGTTGATTGTTTTCGGTATAAAGCCCTGCCCATTCTTTATAAGCATATTTTGCGGGGCTCCATTTTATCCACGGAATTTCTACTCCAAATTGAAAGCCGTGTGTATGCCCAGATAGGGTTAAATCAATATCAGTAAAGTTGGTAATTACTTGCTTGCGCCAATGGGTTGGGTCGTGCGATAATAATATTTTTACTGCACAATCTTCACAACCTTTATAAGCAGCATTTAAATCTCCTTTTGAAGGAAAGTATGGTTTGTCGCTCCAATTTTCTACGCCAATAATAGCTAATTTATCACCTTCAATATCAATTACTTTATTTTCATTGTTTAGCATTTGCCAACCCATTTCTTTTTGGTAGTTTTTTAGTTTTTGCAAGTTATTGGCAGTAGCTTTTTCATTTTCTGATTTATCTTTACTAAACCGGTGATAGTAACCGTAATCGTGATTTCCTAGTACAGAAAATACGCCGTGCTTCGCTTTTAAATTAGCTAAAATATTTTTGAAAGGTTCAATTTCATCTGCAATTGAATTTACTATGTCGCCAGTAAAAAAAACAAGATCAGGTTTTAGATCATTTATCATTTCAATTGCTTCTTTTAACCTTTCTGGAAACATCATACTGCCCGTATGTAAATCACTAATTTGCACCATTTTTAATTGGCTTAATGCTTTTGGTAAGTTTTTTACTGGTATAGCAGCTTTATATATTTTAAATCGATAAGCATTGCGCGCCATACCATTAAGCATAGTAATTAAAGGTACTGCCCCTGCAACTATTGCTAATTGGCTAATAAATTTTTTACGCGAATAATTAAATGCTACTTCTTTAGAACTGCTTAAATTAACAGCTTTTTCTGTTAGCCATTTACCTGCTCTAAATAAATCTTCTGACAATAAAATGCCTGCCATTACAATTTTTAAAAGAAAAATGCCCAGAAACATAGTAATGGAAATACCAAAAATGACTTTACCAAAAATTTGAGAACCGCCACGACCTGCAATAAAACTGGCCACTATAATGCCATAAAATATTAGCGATAATAGCACATAAATACCATTAGTAAAGTGTTTTGGCCAACTGGCATTATTTTGAAAAGCAGTTTTTACGGCTTGAAAAATGTAATATTCGGATAATAATACAAGACCTAATAAAATGAAAGGTACAATCAATCTGTGCAAAATTTATTTATATGATGTAAAGGTAAGCCTTGTAAAACATTATGGTTACACGTTAAGTTATTTTAATATTATAAAATATAATTTTACCAATAATTAGTTCTATTGTGGATGATAAATTTTACCTGAAGCTTTTAATTTTTTTAAATCAAGTTCTATCTTTTTAGTTTGTTTTTGCACATACATTTCGGTTTGGTTGGTGTGGTAGGGGCTTTCTTCTTTCATACTATTACCAAAAGCATTAATGGTGTGTAATTCTTCTAAGCCTTCCTTATTATATTTGGCATAAAAAACAAAACTATCGCCACTTTCAATTTTTACCTTACCTTTTTTATAAGGTTTAACGTGGCAATTGGCTAAAGTGCTTGGGCCGCCGTACATTGGCATTTCAACATCGGCTCTTACTGCCTTTTGTAGTTCACCTAATTCAACCTCTAAAGTGCCGTAATGTTTTAGTAAAAATTTTTGAGCTTTTAACATCGCCTTTTCTAACTCTGCTTCTGGTACATCTTTTTCAACATTACCAAATTCTTCGGTTATATATTTTTCAAAATACATACTGGCAATTACCATTGCAGCGGCCTGTTTATTATTTACATCAAAAGAGCCATTCCATTTATCAAATACTTCTTTAAAAGGTTTTAATTTTTTATTTTTTTCTAAGATGAGTGGAATGTCACTACAATTCATACAATTTCTTAAAGAGAGGTTAAGCTTGTCAACGGTAACATTTTCTCTTATTTTTCTGGCTTCATTAAAGCTAATGGTTTCGTATTCACTAATCAACTTTTCTAATGTATTGGCTCTTACATTATTGCTGGTCAGCAATCCAAAGCTTTTCGGAAAATCTTCTGGTTTTGGGTTTTCACCAGCTCCTGTCATTTTAAAAACAGTATTGTTGCAATTATAAACATAACCACATATTGGGTTTTTAACCTGAGGCAAGCTGCTAACAGGGTAATATTTATTAAAATTCCAATTGTTTTTTGAAGTATTTCCATCTAATATTAAAGTATAATCATATTCTTCATTTCGTATAGGATGCACAAAATTACTGAGGTGATAAATGTTGTTATCTCTGTCAGCATAAGTAATGGTTTGGTAAGGCAGACCTTGTATGTCTAAAGCTTTTTTAAATTCTTTAAAAGATTTTGCTTTGCCCATTTTATACCATTGTTCAACTACTTTTAAATTATGTAAACCTGCAGTTTTATAGGCATAATAACCTGTTTTCTTTTTAAAAACCGCTCCATAAACACTACTAAAATAATTTTTAGTTACTGGTATAACTATAGGCCCAATTTTTACTTTTAGCTTTACTTTTTTAGTCTTTAAATTAAGCCATTGCCCATCATACTTATAGCTATTTTTTTTTGTAGGATGCATTTGAAGTTGATATACATCTGCCGTGTTATGATAATTGGTAGTGTGCGACCAGCCCAAATTTTTATTGCTACCAATAACTAAAAATAAACCGCCAATAGAAAAAGTAACGCCGTACATTTCATAACCTTCTTCACTATGCACGCTGGCTTCCCAAAAATTACCCATATCATTTACGGGTTGATGCGGGTTACCAATTAAATAACTCTTAGCATCGGCAGTAATATTTTTATTAAATGCAAATGCATTTGAGCCGCCTAAAATTTTATCTTTTAAAGCATCGTACTCAAATTTTTTAGTCATTATTTTACCCAATTCCATTAAAGAATTATGTAATAATAAAGTTTGCAAAGTATGGCCGCCTAAAATTTTTTTTGGTGTAATGGGAAACAATTTTTTCGATTTTATTTCTTTTGGATGTGTTGCTGCATATTTATTAAGTGCGGCTGCATAAGCAAAAAGCATGTTTTCTATTTCGGGTGTAATGTCTTTTTGGTATCTACTTTCTACAAATTGATCAATTTCAAAAACTTGATAAAGAAAATCTAAAGCAGCTCCTTTTGCACCAATTAATCTGCCAGATAAACCTTTTGAAGCGGCAAAGCTATCTTGCATTATATTAAAATTATCTTCGCACTGCGCCCAGGCAATTCCATACACAGCTTCTACATCAGTTTTAGTAAAAATATGCGGAATACCGTAGCTGTCTCTTACAATTTCAATATTGTTTATGTTTATGTTTGGTTGGGCAAAATTAAGAGTAGCAACACTAGTACTTATGGCAAGCAATAAATATTTCAACATAGTTAATATAATTTCAAATTGAAGATGTTGTAAATATAAAATTTAGCTTTGATATATATACCTTTTAAGCCATAGTTAAACATTATTTAGATATTCATTTTTTTGTAATAATTTCATTTCAATAGTTATTTAAGCATTTTTTTATTTCTTATCTTGTATTTTGTTATTTTGATTTTATTTAGTCTTTTTAAATTTCGATGTATTTTAAGGATGTTATATCCTTAAATACTAATTGAAGAACAGCAAAAATATGAGAACTCTAATCCTTATAAATTTTCTATTTATTTTAAACATTTGCTTTGCGCAAGAAAATTCTTCCATTTTATGTGGGGATGGTATTGATAATGATGGCGATGGCTTAATTGATTGTTTGGACAACGATTGCGTTAACCTTTTTAGCAATGGTTGCCAAACTTGTTTTGAAGATGGAACTTCTTTTGCAGATGTTGTAATAGAATACAATCAAAATTCTCCACAAAACACGCATATTAACCCAGAAGCTGCACTTGGGATAAGCGATTTTAGCAATATTGATGCTTTTGAATATGTAAGTTTGGGCGATGATGGGTTTATCAAACTGGGGTTTACTAATAATTTTTTAGTTAATTCTGGCGATAATGGCCCAGATTTATGGGTTTTTGAAGTTGGTTTTGCAGTTGAAGAAACACGAATTGATTTAAAACCTTATGATCAAAATACAATTGATATATTAATTAATGCAGGAATTAATGATGCTGACGGAGATGGTTATTTTGAGTTTAGTGAAATTTCCGGATCAACTTCTTCATTAGATATTGATGCTTTTGTTACTGGTTTTGCAGTATCCGAATTAATATTTGATGCAGTTAAAATAACCAATTTATCCATTTCAGATGTATTAGATAATTTTACCCCAGGTGCTGATATAGATGCGGTTTGCGCACTTTCTTCAATTAAAGAAGATTGTAATGGTGTGCTAAAAGGCTCTGCAGAAGTTGACCAATGTGGTTTATGTTTAGATCGTTCTGATCCTACTTTTAATCAATCGTGTGCTGATTGTAGTGGTACACCAAATGGAACAGCAGTACTTGATGAATGTGAGACTTGTTTAAAAACAGATGACCCTAACTTTAACCAATTGTGTTTAGATTGTGAAGGAATATTAAATGGAACAGCAATGCTTGATGATTGTGGTGTTTGTTTGCAGCCAGATGATCCCAATTTTGGGAAACTATGTGTTTTAGTACCTAATGCTTTTTCACCTAATGAAGATGGTGCAAACGATAGCTTTCGCCTTTATGCCCGAAGTGGAACTTCACCAACTGTAACATTGTATCAAATATTTAACCGTTACGGGCAATTATTGTATACTCAACAAAATTTTGACTTTAGCTCAAACACCAATTGGTGGAATGGAAAAAATGGCAAAGGTAAAAGTGTTGAAATTGGATCGTATATTTATTACGTTTCTGTTTTATTTGAAAACGGTGAAAATAAAATTTTTAAAGGGAATGTAACTTTGGTGCGGTAATGCTAAACTTGCAAAACTCAAAGCATTCATACAAACAAAATTGTGGCCGAATTTAAAAACCATCTTACCAAATAATTGTATTTTTTTATTATTAAACTGAGGCTCAAAACAGTTTAATTTGCTTTAAACCTATATTTTAAATAAAATGTTTTGTATATGTATTTAGGCAATTCTGTTTTAATTTTTTTTTACTAAAATACAGATTTGAAGCTACAAAATTGCTGCAAAATGAAATTAAGTCTTACAGTTAGAAAACTAATTAAAAAGTAAAGCTTAAACAATACTCAAATTTAAGCGTATGTTATTATAAGAGGAAAAACTATTATTGTTTATGTTATGATTAGTCGAACATTATTTTTAAAGGAATATGTTAGCAAAACTATTGAACCTGCTATTTTAGTAGTTAATGAAAAACTAATCATTCAATACCATAGTCCAAACACATCTAAATATGTAATACTACCCAAAACCTTTACTGCTTTAAAGCAATTAGATGGCCTAAATAAAATAGCACTTACATCTAATGTAAAAAAGGCAATCCAGTCCATTAAAAGTTATACAGATATTAGGTTTATTGAAAACCTTTCTTTAGAAAAAAAGAATTATACGATAAACCTTACAGTTGAAAAACTACAAATAAAATCTTTAAAGGAATCATTATTCTCAATTAGTATTTCAAAATATAAGTCCTCTAAAATTGCATCAATAAACAATCACCTCCAAAATGGTGAAGAAGGTAAAAATAGTGAGGTAAAATTTTTAAAGGACAAATTAGATAAAACTCAAAGAGCGTTAAAAGTATTAAAAAAAGAAAATGATTGCTTAAAAAAGGATGGTCAAACTATTCAACTAAACACAACTCAAGCTCTTAAAGAAAAGCAATTTGAGTTAGAGAAAGCTGAGGGGCTTTATAAAACTTTATTTGAAAATTCGATTGATGGAATTGTTCTTTTTGACTTAGATAATAGAAAGGTAGTTGATGTAAACAAACGCCTGGTTAAAATGACGGGTTTTACCAAAGCTGAAATTATTAAAAAAGGACCTACGGGTATGATGACTGAGTTTTTAGAAGATGGACAGTCAACTCAGGAGCAATATTTTATAATGTTAGCTGAATTAAAGATCAAAAAAATAAGCTCTGGTATTTTTATGCATTTACATAAAACCAAAGCACCTTTTTATGTAAAGGTAAACCTTTATAAAATGCCCAAACCCCACAGCAATTTAACAGCTGTTTTTATTACAAATATTGATGCACGCAAAAAAGCAGAAGCTAAAAGTAGCTTACGGCTATCTCAATTAAAAACATCTGAATCTCTGCATAAAACTTTTTTCAACCAATCATTAGATGGACATTTTATATTTAATTTGAAGGATATGAAGCCGGTAGAAATAAACTGGCGAATGCTCCAAATATTGCGGCTTTCTAAAACTGAATATTTTAGCGCCAACCAGTATGATTTTGTTGATAATGAAAATAATTTTTTTGATGTAGAACAAATTTTAAAAGACTTTAAAGCCCATCTTGACAAAAAAACACCTTTTGAATTGGAACTATATATAAAAACCAGTAAAAGAAAATCTTTTTTGGTTAAGTTATTAATGATCCCACTTGCCGCACATGATAATCATTTAGTTTACGGAGTGGTTAAAGATATTGATAAAGAACATCAAGCAGAATTGAAAGCAGCGGAGCATTTAAAAGCCTTAGAAGCATCTGAAAGCATGTTTAGAACCTTTTTTGAAAATGGGCTGGATGGTTTTGGTATAGAGGAATTATTTCCTGAGCCAAAAGTTATTGATATAAATCAACGAGTGTGTGAACTCTTTGGTTTAAGTAAAAAAAAATTTATAGCTTCAAATATTCTGGATCTAATAAACCCAATACAACCTGATAATAAAAGTGGTCAAGAAGTTTTTGATGAAATATCACAAAGCCTGTTACAAAAAGGCTTTTACAGGGGAGAAGTTGTATATATACATAAAAAGAATGGGCCATTTTACACAAATATTACAATGGTTAGGCTTAAACCTCCAAACGATAACAAAATATTTATTCAAATAGCTGATAAAGACAAAGAGGTGAAAGCTATTCAACAAGTAGCTAAATCAGAGGCACTTTTTAAAAATATTTTTTCTAATTCTTTAGATGGTATTGTAATTTACAATATAGATACCTTTAATATGGTAAATTGTAATGAACGTGTTTTAGAAATGACTAACTGCACCCTGCAAGAATTTGTAAATGCGAAAACAAAAGACTTCTTACCTGAAAAACAACCCAACAGAAAAGCCAGTTTGCCACTCTTTAAAAAACATTTAAAAAATGTTTCAGAAAATAAAAGTTTCAATATAGAATGGTTGTTTAAAAAATACAACTCCGATGAATTGGTTTATGCTCGTATTTCTGTAGTTAGGTTGCCAGAACCTTTTACTAAACTCGCCGTTATTTCTATTGCTGATATTACGGAAGCTAAATTGGCAGAACAGTCAATAAAAGAAAAAAACAAAACTATCGCACAAACTAATGAAGATTTAAAACTAAGTTTACAAAAGTTTAAAGATACGTTTAACAATTCAGCTAATTTTATTGGCAGAATTGATTTAAAAGGTTATTTAATCGAACATAATCAAACGGTTTCCGATAATTTATTTGATAACAACGAACCCTCTATCAATATTTTTGTTTGGCGTTCTCCTTGGTTTAAAAAACATAAAGAAACACAAAGGCAACTTAAACATGATTTAGAATTAGCTAAGAAAGGGATTAGTACCAAAAGCCAGGTTGCATATACAGTTTCTCTTAGCTTTTCTGGCTTTTTAGAATATACTTTAAAACCATTATTTGACGACAAGGACAAGGTAAAGTGTATTTTAGCTGAAGGCTATGATGTAACCGAACGAGTAAATACTTTAAAAAGATTGCAAATTAATGAGCAAAAATTTAGAGCTATTTACAACAGTTCGAGCAACTTTGTTGGTATTTTTAGTACAACGGGAATTATTTTAGACTTAAACCAAACGGCTACAGACGGGTTGACTGAGGAAGAAGTACATGTAATTGGTATTCCACTTTGGAAATTCCCTTGGTTTTTAAATCATAAAGACACACAACAAACATTTAGGAAAGCAATTAAACAGGCTGCACTTGGAAAGACAGCGGAAGGAATTGTTGAGTATACAATTTTGCCAGATTTTGTGGGCACTATAAAATATGCAATCATTCCAATTTTTGATGACAAGGGCAAAGTAGTTTGGTTGTTGGGTGAAGGTAAAGATATTAGTGTAATCATAAACACTCAAAAAAAGTTAGCTTATAAAGAACAAAAATTTAAAGCAATTTTTAATAACTCAAGCAATTTAATTGGCTTGTACGATACAGATGGATATATTGAAGAATTAAACAAGCCATTTTTAAAACATGTTGATAAAAGCAAATTTCCTGAAGTAATACAAAAATTTAAAATATGGGATATACCCTGGACAACTGAATACAAATTTAATTCATTAAATTTAAAATTAAATTTTAAAAAAACTTTAAAAGGAAAAGTGAGCAAAGGAATTTTAGAATACAAATCAAATGAAAATTATACCAGTTTTTTTGAATATACCATGAGTCCCATTTTTGATGAAAATAAAAAAGTTATTAAAGTATTATGTGAAGGAAAAGATATTACCGAACAAATCAATTCGAGAAAACAAATTGAAGCCAGCGAAAAAAGATTTAAAGCACTTTTTTTTAATGCCGAAAATTTGATAGTCAGACTTTCGCCCAAAGGCAGAGTAATTGAACACAGTAGAATACAAAAGGGAACCAAAAATTATGATCAGTTTAAAAAATATATTGGAAAATATTTATGGGAGTTTTCGGGCGTGTTTAACAATACAGAAGCTATAAAACAGCTTAAACAAAATATTGATAAAGCAGCAAAAGGCAATTTAGTTTCTGGTTACATTCTCTCTAAAGATAGTAATCATCAACCTTTACAATTAGCTTATAGTTTAAAACCAATTTTTAATGAAAATAATAAAGTTGATTGGATTTTGGGTGAAGCAAAAGATATTACAACATTTGTAAAAACTCAAAACCAATTATTAGAAAATGAGCAAAAGTTTAAAGCCATATTTTACAATTCAGAAAATTATATTGTACGTTTAGATGTTAAAGGAAATGTTTTAGAACATAGCCGAGTGCATCCCGATAAATTAAGATATGATACTTTTAAAGATTATATTGGCCAGCCGCTATGGAAGTTTTCAGGAATATCTAATCATCCTGAATCTGCGAAACAACTTGAAAAGGACATCAAAAAATGTGCTAAGGGTAATTTTGTATCCAACCAAATGCAAATGTGGGTTCAGAAAATAAATAAATTAGAAAATGCAACCACTTTAAAAGCAGGCTTAGTCGTTTATTCTTTAACTCCTGTTTTTAACAAAAAAAGTAAGGTTGATTGGATTTTAGCAGAAGCAAAAGATATTACTAAATTAAAGGAAGCTCAAAATGAACTATCCTCAAGTTTTGATAAATATCAAAAACTTTTTGAAAACAACTTGGTAGGCATTATTACATTAGATGAAAATTTAAAAATAATAAATTGCAATAAAGCTTATGAAAAAATTACCGGATATACATTGGATGAATCGAAAACATTTGATTATTATAATTTAATTGATGAGAAGGAAATAGAAGAAGCAAAAAGCAACGAACGTAAAATTAAAAGCAGCAAAGTTCAATCGCTGCAATTTAAACGTCACTTAATTAGAAAAAATGGAGAAAAAGTAATTGTACACATATACTTGAAACCGATTTATATAAACGGTGCATACAGTAGTGCAGTTGTAACTATTGCTGATATTAGCGAACTGGAAAATAAACGCAAAGCGCTCAAAGAAAGTGAGCAATTATATAAAGCCGTTTTTGAAGGTGTAAACGACGGCTTATATGTTTATAACTACAAAAACCATAATCTCATTACATTCAACAATCGATTAATGAAAATAGCCGGATATAAAAGTAGAAAACAGTTTTTAAACGTAGTAAACAAAACATATATTCCTTTCGTAATAGGGAAAAATGACTCTAAAATTAATTGGATTAGAAAAATAGACGGACAACTAAAACTCCGGAAAATTGCCAAATTTGATTTTACATTTCAAAGAGATAATGGCGCTACACTTGACATTAGTACCACAACTATTAAATTATCTGATTCGCTTGCGTTAACGGCAGTAACAGATGTAACCGAAACCAAAAGGGCTCAAAATGCTTTATCAGAAAGTGAAAATAAATACCGGTCTTTATTTGAAAGCAATGTAACTGGTATAGCTTTAGGCAATAAATTTGGTGAAATTTTGCAAGCAAATGATGCTTTATGTGCTATATTTGGGTACACAAAAAATGAGATGCTCCAATTAAAACATCAAGATTTGACGGTGCAAGGTGAAAATGATCAGTCCTATCCAAATTTTAGTGCAATGGTTGAAGGTAAAGTTGAAAAATTTTCAACAACCAAGCAGTTTATTAAAAAAAGTGGCGAAATGTTTTACGCTATTATTAACGTAAGTGCTATATACGATGAGCAAAATAAGTTTAAATATAACATTGCCAGTATTTCCGATATTTCTGAACTAAAAAGCTTAGAAAATGAATTAAAAGAAAAGCAAATCGAATTAGCGGACAAAGTTAAAGAGCTGGAAAAATATATTGAAAGCAACCTTGAATTAGAAAACTTTGCTTTTATAGCTTCTCACGATCTTAAATCGCCCACCAAAACTATTATCAATTTTTCTAACCTGCTTTTACATACGGCAGAACATAAGTTAGATAAGCAAGAGCGCGAATTTTTAAAATTTATTGTTGATGGATCGAATAGGCTACAAAATACAATTAATGATTTGCTCAACTTTTCATTAGCTAATAATAACGATCTTAATATTGAAAAGGTGAATTTAAAAAATGTAATTAAAAATGTTATTAAAGATTTAGATAGTTTATGTATTAAAACTAATGCAATTATAACTATAGAATATTTACCAAGCTACAACTGGATTGATAAAGGTTTGTATAAACAATTATTTTTAAATTTAATTACAAATGCTATTAAGTTTCAGAAAAAAGGAAAACAACCTATAATAAAAATTAACTGCAAAAAAACTTCTGATGGCTTTGTTTTCTCAATAAAAGACAATGGAATTGGAATAGTAAAAAAATTTCAACAAAAAATATTTGGTATTTTTAAACGCCTCCATGTTTATAACGAGTTTGAAGGCACAGGAATTGGTTTAGCATTATGTAAAAAAGTAGTTGAAAAGCACGAAGGTAAAATTTGGGTAGAGAGTGCAAAAGCTAAAGGCTCAACATTTTATTTTACATTACCTAATAATTTAAAACAGCATTATGAAAAAATTTAAACAACTCATTTTTATTGATGACAGAGAGGCAGACAATTATTACAGTAAATATATTGTAGATAGAGCTGAAATATGTGAATCTTATCTTTTTTTTACTAAAGCAACAAATGCGATAAAATATTTTAAGAAAAATGTAAAAATGCCTAACTTTAAGCCACCAGATATTATTTTTTTAGATTTAGTAATGCCAGAAATGGATTGCTGGGAATTTTTAGTAGAGTATGAAAAGCTACCTAAATTGAAAACTAAAATTATCATTCTAACCACTTCTGATTATCCAAATGACATTAAAAAAATTAATGCCCATAAATTAATTAATGGTTATAAAGAAAAACCTTTAGACGAAAACTGCCTGAAAAGTTGGATAAATAAAATTTGAGCAAAAAATTTCACTTTTATAAAACATAGCTAATTTTATTAATAATATATGTAAAAAAGCATATTTATTGATTGCTTTAGTAAATAAGTAATAAACTCGTGCAACGTTTTTTTAAAAAAAGGTGTATTGTAATATAAAATACTTAGAAAGTAATAGATTATTTTTTTTTATTTCGGTATATGTCAATTTTAATTAATTGAGCCGAAATTATATGCTAATCTTATAAAATGAAATTTAATTTGAATAAACTAACTTTATTATTTTACGCAATCATAGCATCTACATTGGGTATCAATGCCCAAATTGTTATCAACGAATATTCGGCATCAAATCTTGATAATATTAAAGATTTTTTTAACAAAACAGAAGATTGGGTAGAAATTTACAACACTAACAATGAAGCGTTAGATATTAGTGGCTGGTATTTATCTGATAAAGAAGATAACATGTTGAAATGGAGTTTTCCGCCAAATACAGTTATTGCAGCCAATGGGTTTATAAAAGTATTTTGCTCTGGTAATGATGGATTGTTTGATGAAGAATATCATACCAATTTTAAATTAACCCAAACAAAAGGCGACGACATTTTAGTAATATCAAACCCTGATAAAAATGTAGTTGATAGTCTTAGCTTGAATTTAACACTCGCCGAACATTCTAACTGTAGAAATGTAGATGGCGGTGAAAATTGGATGATATGTACTGAACCAAGCTTAGGAACATCAAATAACAACAGTACAAAAGCAAAGCGTTATACAGCAATACCAACTATGGATTTGAAAGCTGGCTTTTATAAAGGTACGCAAACCGTTACCGTAACCAACCTGGAAGAAAATTCTGTACTTAGATATACGGTAGATGGTATGAACCCATTACCCGATTCTCCTGTTTATGATGGCCCTATTACAATTTCAAAAACTACGGTTGTAAAGGCTCAAGCCTATAGTAACGACCCAGATATTTTACCAGGCAAATTAGATTTTAATACCTATTTTATTGATGAATCTTTTACGCTGCCCGTTTTTTCTGTAGCTGCAGACAGGGTTACTAATTTAGCTAATGGTATTGGTGAGCTATTGCCTATCGGTTCATTAGAATATTTTAAAGATGACACCTTAGTAACTCGTTCATTTGGAGAATTAAACAGGCATGGGCAAGATTCGTGGGTTTTACCACACAGAAGTATTGATTGGATATCGAGGGACGAAATGGGATATTCAAAAGCAGTAGATGCGCCTATCTTTAGTACTTCTGATAGAGATGAATATCAACGATTTATGTTTCGTAATTCTGGCGATGATAATTACCCGGCTATTGATGATGCACAGCATGAAGGTAGCACACATGTAAGAGACGAATATGTACAACAACTTGCACAAGAGGGTAATTTAAAATTAGACCTCAGAACGGTAGAAAGAGTTGTCTTATTTTTGAACGGTGAATACTGGGGGCTTTATGGTATGCGAGAGAAAGTGGTTGACCACGATTACACCGACTATTATCACGATCAAGGAAAAAAAGATGTGCAATTTCTTTCTACCTGGGGAGATACTGAAATAGAATATGGTGGAACAAAAGCCTTAGAGGAATGGAATGGACTTAGAGATTTTATTTTAGATAATGATATGGGAGATGTTAACAATTATACTATTGTTAAAGATAGCATGGATCTGATCAGTTTAATTGATTTTTTTACGATTAATCAAGCTGTAGTAGCTTCTGATTGGCTGGTATATAATACTGGCTGGTGGAGAGGCTTAAACCAAAATGGAGCACATAAAAAATGGGGCTATATTTTATGGGATTTAGACGCAACGTTTGATTACTATATAAATTATACCGAAATACCAAACACAAAAGCAGATGCAAGTATGTGTGATATTTTTTCAATTTCTGATGCTGCTGACCGGTTTTTTACAGGAGATGGATATTATAATGATATAAGTGATTGTCCAATAATTTTAAACGAAACCAGCCCATACCCAGCTGATGATTATACACTTCAAGGTGTTATTTATTATTCGTCAGCTTGTTGTGATGAATGGACAACTGAATGTCAGGAATCTTATGATAGCTTTAACGGTGGAAATAACAATCCGGATTTTTCTGAATGTCCTGTTTTTGTTAATGAAACAAGCCCATATCCTTCCAGTAATGACATAGCTCAATTTGTTATTTACAATATGTCATCGTGTTGTGACGAATGGACGGAAGCATGCCAGGAATCATACGACGAATATATTTCATACTATGGTGGATATAATGGATATGGCGAAGTGGACATTTCCAACTGCCCAATAATAGTAGATGAAACCGTTCCTGATGGCCTTAATGAAAGTAAAATTTCATTTGTTATAGGAATGAATTCAGATTGTTGCGACGAATGGGGATTTTCATGCGAAAGGGATTACCAGTTACTTGGTGGTGACCAGTTTAAAGAACTTGAAGATCCTTCTTTAAGTGACATATTCGGAAATGTAGGCAAGCACGAAAAAATAATACTTAAACTATTTAAAGACAGTCCTGAGTTTAAGCAATTATTTTATTCAAGATATGCCGATTTAATGAATACCGTTTTCAATTGTGAAAACATGAACGAACTGTTAGATAGAATGATTGCCGTAATAGAACCAGAAATGCCGCGCCAAATTGAAAGATGGGGAGGCACTTTAGCCAACTGGCAAAGCAATGTTGATACACTTAAAGCATTCGTAAATGAACGATGTGCATTTTTAAATGATAGTGCCTTAGAATGTCATGAAGAAGTGGAAGGGCAATATACAATAACTATAATGACAGAACCAGCAGGTGTAGGCAGGATAGATTTTAATACCCTCAAACTAACAAGCTTCCCTTGGGCAGGAGATTATTTTGGGAATATGGATAACCTGGCAAAAGCCAAAGTACTGGATGAATATAAAAACGAGTATATTTTTAGCCATTGGGAAACAAAAGCAGGTAATGAAATAAGCCCGTCAGATATGAATAGCGATGTTAGTTATAGATTATCCATAGCTGATACTTTAATTGCGCACTACAAAATATTTTATCCTCAAGTAGAAAATGCCTTAATTGTTATTAATGAATTTATGGTATCTAACGATGTTACTGCTCAAGATCAAGATGATGAATTTGATGACTGGATAGAATTGTATAACAACAGTACAGAGGATGCAGATTTATCAGGCTACTTTTTATCCGATAATGGGCAAAATCTTGTTAAATATCAATTTCCAGACAACACCATTTTACCAGCCAACGACTATTTAATTGTTTGGGCAGATGAAGACGTTACCCAAGAAGGCTTACACGCAAACTTTAAATTATCTAAATCGGGAGAAACCATATATTTAATGGATAAGGACACGGTTGTGGTAGATTTTATTGCTTACACCGATCAAGTTACAGATGTTAGTTTAGCACGAAAGCCCAACGGAACGGGTGATTTCCAAACTAGCGATGCAACCTTTAATAGAAATAACAACGATATGGTGAGTGTAAATAATTTCAATTTTAATAATGATGCGTTAACAGTTTATCCCAACCCTGCTAGTAACAAAGTAACTTTGCAATTTGACAATAATATTAAGTTAATAAAAAATATTTTGGTAAGAGATATGTTAGGTCGTAAAATTGTAGAACATCAAAATTTGAATGTAAGGCAATTCACTTTAAATGTAGCCAATTTTAAACCAGGCATGTATTTTATCACTACCAATGAAATTTTTACCTCCAAAGTAATAATTAAAAAGCCTTAGCCTAATTTAAAATTATTTTACCTTAGGAAGGTTTTCCCTAAGCGTGTTTTGTCTGGTTTTTCGTATATGAAGTTCGTTTTTAAACAGAGTAAAAGCAAACTTCATATACGAAAACTTTTTGGCACATAATAGAGAGGTTGTGGAATACCTGCTTTGTTAAATTTACCAAACATATTTATTTCGAGGAAACTAAAATAAAACGAATTCGGGTACGGAAAGGATAGTATCAAATTTGTAATAATTTGCCACCGGGGCACTTATAAAACTAAAATTTTATATACATTGCTGCAATAACTTTTCAATAGTGCTTTTTTGATTCATTCTATCAAACGACATTGATTTAGAAACTTCGTCAATAATGCTTAACAACTCATTGGCTTTTATAAATATGTTTTTTGCTTCTGTTTTGTGATGCTTCATTTTTAACTTACCAAGTTCAATTAAATATGCTGAAAGTGTTTCCAAATGGTCGGCATTTAATTTTTTATCCATCAAATATTCTCGCATCTCTTCTTTGCTCAAATTGCTTAGTTTCGATACATCAATATCAAGCTCTGTATTCAATTGTTGCTTAGAAGTTTCAATGACTTGAGTAACGTTAGTGGGTGCATTTAACCCGCTAACTTTAGCTAAAATTTTCGCAAGTACTTTTCCAACTTGCTCAATTTCATCTTTTATAAGGTCTCTATGTTCCATATTAAATTACAAATTAATTCTTTTAATACATTATGAAAACCTCATTTTTATACGATAAGTTCATTTTTTTACAAGATTATCAAACTATGTATCAAGTAATTGGTTGCCATTGTTATCCTTCTACTTTTTCTGGTAACTATTCAGTAGAGGTCAGAAGTCAGACCACTTCGCTGTCAGACGTTAGTTACCTGAGGTCAAAAACGCTCTTTTTCGCCTAAATTATGTCTAACGTCTAACGTCTAATAATGAAATGGTCTGACTTCTGAATAGTTACTTTTCCTGTTAATCGCAGCGTCATTCCTTTAATTTGTAGTTTACTAAATGGCCGTAAATATATGCAAGCATCTTTAGTATATTGCATCTGTAATGACTATAAAAAAAATAATTATAATGCTTTTAACAGGCATAGTCTTTTTCAACAATACAGTAAATGGGCAGCCTTTAAACAGTAGTCAAAAGTTTAAAAAAATCAAAATAGCCGACTTGGTTTTTGATTGCAGAACAGCAGGTGACGAAAAAGACGAGTTAGTAATATTACTGCATGGCTTTCCAGAAACATCAAGTATGTGGAAAGTTTTAATTGAAGACATTAGCAAATTAGGGTTTTATTGTGTTGCTCCAAATTTAAGAGGTTATAGTGCTGGTGCGCGCCCTAAAGGTAAAAGAAATTATACTATAGATAAATTATCACAAGATGTAATTGACATAGCTGGCTCGTTAGGGCGTTCAAACTTTCATATGATTGGTCACGATTGGGGCGCTTGTATTGGTTGGAAATGTGTAAGTGATAATCCAGATAAAATAATAAGTTGGACAGCCTTGTCGATACCACATTTAACTGCATTTAGTGATGCGGTTAATAACAACAAAGAGCAGCGCAAAATGAGCAGTTATATTAAAGCGTTTAACTTGCCTTTACTTCCTGAGTTTATTATACAAAGGAAAAATTTTAAACTATTTAAAGAAACATGGAGTAGCAGTAGCAAGCAAGAGGTTGAAGATTACCTGACAGTATTTGAAAGTAAATATGCTGTAACTGCGGCTTTGAATTATTACCGTGGCAACTACAAATTTTTAAAACAAACCGAAACTACAGGCATAGGCAATATTACAACACCAACCTTGTTTATTTGGGGTGCTAAAGATGAATTTGTTGGCAGTTATGGAGTTGAAAAAGGACATCAATTTATGAAAGGAGACTATAATTTTTTGGAATTAGAAACCGGGCATTGGTTAATCCAAAGTAAATATGAGGAAGTGAAAAATGCCATAGCAACTCATTTAGAAAAATTTAAGAAGTATAATAAATAACTGTTCATTTAAATTTGCTGTTTCCTACTAATCGAAGAATCTTCGTTTAAATTTTAAGCAAATTGAGGGTTTTACTCTTAAACTAAAGCTCCAAAAACAAATTCGTCATTTCATTTAAAATAAACCACAATTATTGTTTGTTTTGTTGTTATAAAAATGGGTAAAAAATCAAAAATAAAATTTGCAGTAATTGGCTGTGGTAGAATTGGTCACCGACATTGTACCATTATTAACAATATGCCTAAAGCCAAACTGACCGCAATTATTGAAATTGATAAAAATAAACATCAACAAATAAACCAAGAATTTGGTGTACCAGTTTTTGAAAATATTGTTCAATTAGAGGAAATAGATATAAAGGTAGATGTACTTTGTGTTTGCACACCAAATATAGATCATACCCAAAATTGTATAGATGGCTTACTAAGCGGCTACCATATTTTATGTGAAAAGCCTTTTGGTTTGCTTGGCGATAATTGCAAGCTGGTAATGAAACTAAGCAAAGAACTTGAAAAGAAAGTGTTTTGTGTTATGCAAAACCGCTATAGCCCGCCATCTCAATTTTTAAAAGATACCGTTTTGTTTTTAGATGAAATTTACCTGGTACAAGTAAACTGCTTTTGGAACAGAAATGAGGAATATTATAAAAACAGCATCTGGAAAGGTGATCTTAAAAAAGATGGCGGACCATTGTATACCCAGTTTAGCCATTTTATTGACACTTTGTTTTATGTTTTTGGCGATTTAACCGTAAAGAAAGCCAACTTTAGCAAACATACCTTACAAGGCATTACTCAATTTGAAGATACTGGTAAAGTTGACTTTAAAATAAGGTTTGGAGGCAACGGCACTTTCAATTACACAACCGCAGTTTATCAAAAAAACTTAGAAAGCTCTATTACCATAATTGGTGAAAAAGGTACTATAAAAATAGGCGGCCAGTATATGGAAAAGGTATTGTATTGCAATATTGAAGACTATGAAATGAAGCCATTACCTCCAACCAATCCACCTAACAACTATGGCGAATATGAAGGTAGTGCAGCCAATCATGTGCATGTTTATGAAAACATAATTGAAGCACTACATAAAAAAAATGACTTTATTACTACTGCCAAAGAAGGTTTAAAAGTAGTACAATTTATTGAAGCAGCTTATAAGTTTAGAGATAATTCAAAGTTTATGTAAAGCTGTTAATACAGAACTTGTGTATTTCCTAAAATAACAATAAAATTAACGTAACTATTCAGAGGTCAGACTATTTCATTGTCAGACATTAGACATCAGACACAACTAAGGCGAAAAAGAGCGTTTTTTAACTTCACTCAGTCGAATTTGTTTGACGTCTGAAAGCAAAGCGGTCTGACTTCTGACCTCTCTACTGAATAGTTACCAATTAACTTTGCTTATAAATGATTTTCAATTTTCATTTAGCTCGTTTTATTGGTCTCCTTTTGTGGATTTAAAACCTCGCACTTTAGTGCAACAAATTTATTTTGAGTGTTCGAGGCTTTAATACATCATAACATTAAATTATACTGAAAAAGCGTTGTGCTGCAAATCATTGCGAAGCTTTGAATGTGCAGTATTTCCTAAGGCTAAACAGGAAAATACTGCGCAATCTGTTCCGTTTTATTACACGAATTCGTAGCAAGACAGATTTAGTAACGACTTTAAGTCGTAGTATTTGAATCCACTTATTTTTTTTTGTAGATGGTTGTTAAGTAAAATGTAAGTCAAATATTATTTCTTAACTTTTAAATTACCTATCTCTTTAAATATCCCTACTTTTGCACTCTTAAAATAAAAAAATTATGGAGCGCACTAACGCTGCTATTGAAGAAAAGTGGTTAAAAATTTGGGAAGATAACAACTTGTATAAAGTTGAAATAGATAATAGCAAACCCAAGTATTATGTTTTAAATATGTTTCCTTACCCAAGCGGAGCAGGTTTGCACGTGGGCCACCCGTTAGGTTATATTGCCACCGACATTTACAGCCGTTACAAACGGATGAAAGGCTTTAATGTATTAAACCCAATGGGCTTCGATTCGTTTGGTTTACCTGCAGAGCAATATGCTTTAGAAACTGGCCAGCACCCTGCCATAACTACAAAACAAAACATTGCTACTTTTAAAAAGCAGTTGCGTACTATGGGCTTTTGTTTTGATTGGAGTAGAGAAATACAAACCTCCGACCCTAAATTTTACAAGTGGACACAATGGATTTTCTTACAATTATTCAATCACTATTATTGTTTGGGTAGAAATAAAGCGATACCCATAAACGAATTAATTGAAACCTTTGCAAAGCAAGGAAACGTGGAAACTCGTGCTGCTTGCGAACAAAAAGAAATATTTACTGCCAAAGAGTGGAATGATTATTCCGACAAAGAAAAGGCTACTATTTTAATGAATTATCGGTTGGCTTATCAATCGGTAAAAGAGGTAAACTGGTGTGCTGCTTTGGGCACGGTATTGGCTAATGATGAAGTAAAAGAAGGATTAAGCGAACGTGGCGGTTACCCAGTAGAGCGCAGGGCAATGAACCAATGGAGTTTACGCATTACCGCTTATGCAGATCGGTTGTTGAAAGGTTTAGATAACTTAGATTGGAACGAGTGGCTGAAAGAAATGCAACGCAACTGGATTGGTAGAAGCGAAGGTTGCGAAATGGTTTTTAAAACAGAAAGTGGTAATGATATTGAAATTTTTACTACCAGACCCGATACTATTTATGGCGCAACTTTTATGGTGTTGGCAGCAGAGCATCAGTTAGTAAAAAATTTAATTACTGAGGAGCAGCAAGCCGAAATGGAGGCTTATCTTAAATATGTAAAAAGTAGAACTGATGTTGAACGGCAACAACAAAAAGAGGTAACAGGTTGCTTTACTGGAAGCTATGCTATTAATCCGTTTACTGATAAAAAAATACCAATTTACATTGCAGAATATGTTTTGATTGATTACGGAACTGGTGCAATTATGGCGGTACCAAGTGATGATGATCGTGATAATGCTTTTGCAGATAAGTTTGGTATTGAAATTATTGATGTGATTGACAAAAGCAAATATCCACAAGCTGGTAGGCACGACAAGTTGGGCATTATGATTAACAGCGGTTTTATGGATGGCATGGAAGTGCCTGATGCCATAAAGGCGGCCAACGATAAAATTGAAGCAATGAATATTGGTTCGGTAAAAGTAAATTACAAACTGCGCGATGCCGGTTACAGTCGTCAGCGATATTGGGGCGAGCCTTTTCCCATCATACATAAAAACGGAATTGCTACTGCCTTGCCCGAAAGTGAGCTGCCTTTAGTTTTACCTAATGTAGATAATTACAAACCCAGCCCAGAAGGTAAAGCACCAATTAGTAACAATAAAGAATGGACCAACATTTCGGAAACTGAAATTAGAGAGACAGATGTAATGCCTGGTTATGCGGGCAGCAGTTGGTATTATTTGCGCTATATGGATCCACATAATAATGATCGTTTTGTTGGGGAAGCAGCCGAAAAATATTGGCAAAATGTAGACCATTATGCAGGCGGTGCAGAACACGCCGTTGGGCATTTAATGTACAGCCGTATGTGGCATTTCTTTTTGTATGATATTGGAATGGTGCATACCAAAGAGCCGTTTAAAAAACTGTTTAATCAAGGTATGATACAAGGGGTAACCAGTTGGATTTATCGCAAATCGCCAACAGCATTTGTTTCAGCGGATATTGCCAAGCAGGAAGGAATTACTGACAAAGTACGAATACCATTAAGTATGGTAAATGGTAAAAATGTGGATGTAGAAGAAGTTAAAAATTGGCGAGATGATTTCGCAAAAGCATCTTACCAAAAAAATGATAACGGTGAATTTTTGTGTACACAAGAAGTGGAGAAGATGAGCAAGAGTAAACACAATGTGGTTAATCCTGATGAAGTGATTACTAAATATGGGGCAGATGTTTTTAGAATGTTTGAAATGTTTTTAGGCCCAGTAGAACAATCGAAACCTTGGGATATTAAAGGCATTGACGGTGTGCGTAAGTTTTATGCCAAGTTTCAACGGCTGTTTGAATTAGAAGGCAAATGGTTAGTAAATGATGAAGAACCAAGCGATGAAGAGTTTAAAATATTACACAAAACCATTAAAAAAATTGGCGGAGATATTGAGCGGTACAGTTTTAACACCGGAGTGAGTGCCTTTATGGTTGCCACTAATGAGTTGACCAATGCTAAGTGTAGTAAACGAAAAATATTAGCTCCGCTGTTGCAATTGATTGCTCCTTTTGCTCCTTTTTTGGCCGACGAATTTTGGGAGAAATTGGGTAATACTACTTCCATACATACCAGCGAATGGCCACAATTAGATGAAAGTTATTTAATAGAGGCTACCATTGAGTATCCGATTTCTATTAATGGTAAAATGCGCGTAAAAATTAATTTACCTGCCGATGTGCAACAAGCCGATGCTCAGGCAGTAGTTTTACAAAACGAAGTAGTGCAAAAGTGGATTGATGGAAAGGAATTGAGGAAGTTTATTTTTGTATCTGGGCGGATTGTTAATATTGTGGTGTGATTGGTTTGATATAAATCAGACTCTATGGTGATAAATCGTTAGTTTTCGTGTAATACTGTAAAAACGGTATGTTTTTTGGATTTACAATAAATATATCCGTAATTAGTGATATATGGATGTTAATAGGCAACTCCGCTTCCTCCAAAATGCGAAGCATTTTTTGCCCAGCTGCAAACCCAACAACACATAACTATGTTATATGTCATTGTGTTTCGGCTCGCAGCCTTTAACAAAGGCTAAAATGATAATGCTTTGTGATAGTGGTTAACAAAAAGTTGTATCTTTGAAACTAAGGCAGTTGGTAATTAGGATGTAAAACAAAAAAATCAGCACAACATTTAGCCAGGTCGTTGGGTATCATTTAAAGAGCTATCATAATTCATTTTTTGCATATTTTTTGCATATTTTTATTTTTGTTGTATCTTTGCACTAACAAAAACAAATAGAAATGATAATAGAATTTAGTGTAGAAAACTTCTTGTCTTTTAAAGATTTGACTACTCTTTCAATGGTAAAAGCCAAATCATTTAAAGAACATATCGAAACACATACTTTTCAAATAGATTCTAAATTAAGCTTACTGAAATCTGCAATAATTTACGGAAACAATGCAAGTGGAAAAAGTAACCTGTTAGAAGCTATGGGATTTATGAAAGGAACAGTAATAAATTCTTTTCGTGATGCACTTATGGATAATAATGAAAGAAAATTTCCATTAGAAAAATTTATTTTAAGTTCTAAAAGCGAAAATGCATCCAGTTATTTCGAAATAGTATTTATAAATAACAATGTAAAATATAGATATGGATTTGAGATAGATGACAATAAAATTATTGCCGAATGGTTATTTCATACAACTTCTAAAGAAGTTTATCTTTTCAAAAGAGATTTACAAGATATTAAAATAAACAAATCGTCCTTTGAAGAAGCATTAGGCAAAGAAACAGACGTAAAGGAAAATGTATTATTCCTTTCGCTATTAGCCACTTTAGGAAAAGAAACTTCATCTAGCATAGTTGAATGGTTTAAGAAATTTAATTTTGTTAATGGTATTCACGATAGAGGACACAAGAGATATACAATAGATAAATTAAAATCAGATAAAGCCTTTTTTAATTGGGTTCTTCATTTCATAAAATATCTTGAAATTTCAAGTTTATCAACTACTGAAGAAGATGTTAATGATATTGATTTAGAAGTATTAAAGGAAAAAGAAAAGGATGAAGAAATAATAAACCTCTTAACTAGTATTCATAAAATACAATCTAAACAACCAAAGAGAGACCAACTTATAACTTATCATAGAAAATATGATGAAAACAATATTTTAATTGATACTGTACCATTCAATTTCGACAAACAAGAATCAGAAGGAACTAAAAAACTATTGTATTTATTAGGTCCTTGGTTTGATACGTTGCAAAACGGTAAAGTTCTTTTAGTGGATGAACTAGATTCAAGACTTCACAGCCATCTGACATTAAGGTTAATTGACTTCTTTCACAAGTTCAATACAAATCACGCTCAATTAATATGTGCTGTTCACGACATATCGCTTTTAAATAAGGAAACCTTTAGAAGAGACCAAATCTGGTTTGTTGAAAAGAATCAATTTGGGGCATCAGAATTAGTTTCTTTAGGAGATTTTAAAACAGATAAAGTCCGTAATAAGTCTGCATTTGACAAAAATTACCTAGATGGAAAATATGGTGCTATCCCTTATTTTGACATTGATGAAAAATTAAATCAATTGCTTTATGGGGAAGGGAAATAAATTCAAATCAAGAAGCAAAGGTTCATTAAATAGAAAATCAAAAACACTAGAAACGAGGAACAAAAAGAGGGAACCTTTTATTGTTTTGAGTTTTAAAGATTTCGACATAAATCAAGGTCAAGACTTTGAAGAATGGGAAGAAGAAAAACTCCTCGCATTAATGATAAATAAATTGAAAGCTATCTGTCAAATTACAATGGCTCAAGCTACTGCTCAACAAATTATTAAACCATATACAAAAGTAGATTTTCCACCAGAATCTGCTTTTACACATCCAAAGCACGTTTTACCTGACGTAACTTGGTGTACAATGCATATTCAAGGTAAAGAGTGTATAATTGGACATATAGAAGATAATATATTTCATATTGTATTTTTAGATAAAGATCACGAATTTTGGATAACGAAAAGAAAGAATATATAAGAACGAATGCCCAACAATGGCTATACGTAATGCGGGCGAAAGTGCTTATATGAAGGTAAATACATTAAATAAACTAACTGCTAAACGGAAAGTGAAATGCCTTGAAATCCCGCACTACGCATAGCCGAAACCGTTAGCCATAATTATAAAATAATGGAATGGAATAATAATTTCAATCAAGAAGAATTAGAATATTACTATACAGAAAAGTATTTAAATGGAGGCTACAAAGGCTACATAATTAAGGGCTTAAATGTATCTAAATTGCATCAAGAACAGAGAATTAACAAAGTTTTAAAGCACTTGAATGTAAATAGAAGTGAAACTATTTTAGATTTAGGGTGTGGTGATGGAAAAGTTTCTGAATTTTTACGAGACTGTAATTCTAAATATATCGAATTAGATATTGCTCAATCAGCTTTTCCAAAAGAAAATTTAAAAAATAGAAGATTTATAAATGTAATATTGAATCTCTTCCATTTAGAGATAATTCTAATAATAAAATTATTTGTACCAATCTGCCGCAAGCTTTTTTTGATGTGTGGCATACAACCTTCAAGTCTTTTCAACTTGCTGTATAAATTTAGAAGGCCATAAAACAAGCACTAAAATAAGTCGAAAAGACTTGTGGGAGAGGAGATAGTAAATGAAGATCACACGTACTTTGATTCTGACCCATCTCCAAAAATCTTCACAAAATAAAAATGCAGCATTTATAAAAACATTCTAAGCAATTTCCCTTCCGTCATTCTGAGATTTCTGTAACGAAGTGGAAGAAATGCTCAGAATCTGTTTTCGGTTAACGGGTTGCTTTTTTCAAATAAACAGATTCTGAACCTCAAATTTCCGTATTCCGATAGCTATCGGAATCCAATTTGATTTCAGAATGACGGGTCTTTACAGGCATTTTAATTTACGAGGGGTTAGGAGTTTTGATCAATCTACCGCAAGTCTTCTTTGACGTGTGGCATACAACCTTCAAGTCTTTTCAACTTGTTTTATTAATTTAAAAAACCATTAAACAAGAACTAAAACAAGTCGAAAAGACCTGTGCGAATTTAACCAAAAGTAGAAAAGACTTGCGGGAGAGAAGGCACTATTTATTTAGCAAATCTAACATTTGTTTCTGTCACTACAATAAATCTATTTTCGATTTGATTTGAAAATTGGGCTAATAACCTTTTCAAGCATTTAATTTTGTTGGTTGACCTTTCATTTTGCAATCGCATAAAAATTACTCCACAATGTGGGTGAGCATCTCTAAAAATCAAATCACCAAAGTCTTTATCGTTAGTTATTATTACCCAATTTTCTTTTTGGGCTTTCTTTATGATTTCCAAATCACTTATTCCAGCATTTTCATCAAAAACAGAATATACCTCAAATCCTTCTTGAAAAAGCCATTGGGCTACTCCTGGACCGCTGCATTCATCTACAAGAAATTTTATGGCTTTATTTTCCAAATTTTAAGCAGCATCTTGCGAAATGGTAAAAAACAATTGATCGTTCAACATTTTTGAAGCAAACATCAAGCAGGCTAAAATATCTTCTTTATGCAGATTGGTGTATTCATTTAAAATTTCATCAAAATCAGCACCATTAGCCAATAAACCTAAAACATATTGCACAGAAAGTCTCGTACCTTTTATTACGGCTTTACCTTTCAGCACCTGCTGGTTAATTTCAATTCTATTTAATAATTCCATCTTGAATCGAAGTTACGTTTTTATTCACAAAATTACAATAGCGTGAACTGTTAAATGAAAACTCAATTTACTGAAATTCTGTATAAACAGGTGGAATACAACCTTCAAGTCTTTTCAACTTGCTGCATTAATTTAAAAGACCATCAAACAAGCACTAAAACAAATCGAAAAGACTTGAGCGAATTTAACAACAAGTATAAAAGACTTGCGGGAGAGTAGAGCAGAGAGGCTTAAACAAGAATATTATGAAAACAAAAAATAATATAACCGATTGGGATGATCACCTTGATTCAAAATATGGCAAAAAAGAAACTTCAAAAAGTGAAAAATTTCAAGAAGAATTTGAGGCTTTTAAAATAGGCGCTCTTATACATGAATCAAGGAAAAGTAAAAACCTAACCCAACAAGAATTGGTAGATAAAGTAGGTACTACAAAGAGCTACATTTCAAGGGTAGAAAACAATGCAAGTGATATAAGGCTTTCAACCCTTATGAGAATAATTTGCGAAGGACTTGGTGGAAGTTTAACATTGTGATTGAATATCTAAATGAGGCAAAACTGGTTAGCAATCTCTCAATCTGCGGCAATTCTTTTTGACTTACTGAATTAATTTTAAAGACCATTAAACAAGCACTAAAACAAAGTCGAAAAGACTTGAGCGAATTTAACCACAAGTTGAAAAGACTTGTGGGAGTGGAAAAAATGTTAGTTGATGTTTATTGGCAAGGCTTAGCAATTTTGGAAAATAAACTTGTTTAGCTTATCTTTATAAATCACAAATTAACTTTTGCTATTTAATGAAGCAAAAAAATAATTAATGACTATAGATATCAGAAATAAAAAATTTGACTTAATAGAATTCATCAAAAATATTGAAGATAGTAGTCTGTTAGATAAAATTGAACGAACAATAATAAAGTTGAATGAAGACGCTCAACCATTGACAGATATAGAGAAAGCAGTTAAGCCAATCCGGACCAATGTAACATTAGACCAAATAGATCAAGAACAAAGTTATACGCCTTTTAACTATAAAGAATTTAAAGCTTTGGCAGATGCATTAGAGTTGGAAGAACCAATAGAAGATCTTTTGGAAATGCTTACAAAATAGTTTGGATGAATTACCTTTTGGATACCAATATTGTGTTGATATTTACCAGAGGAGGCAATATAGCAGAGTCAATAGATTTAAAATATCGTTTAATAAATCCTAACAACAAACTATATGTATCTGTAGCTACAGTTGCGGAACTCAAGTCAATTATTCTACAAAGAAATTATGGTTTAAGAAAGATAAATACGTTAGAGAAGCTCTTGTCTAAGTTTAGAATAATAGATATTAATATTGAAGACATTTTGAACAGATATGCAGAAATTGATGCTTATAGTTAAGGCAAGTTAAAAACAAGAATGATAATTTCACCGCTCGAAATATGGGTAAAAATGATTTATATATCGCAGCTACAAGCAGCGTATATGAACTTATATTAATAACGACAGACAAGGACTTTAACCATCTTGAACCTGAATATATAAAATTAGAAAACGTGAATATTGATGAACATAGAAAATCTTATTGAAACGGCTAATTGTTAAAAATCTCAGTCTTCTGGAATGTAACCTTCTTAGTAGATAAAAAAAATCATGAAAAATTTTACTTTTCAAATCATCATCATAATTTTCCTTTCTTCCTGTCAAAATGTAATAGTTTCCGATAATGAAAAAGGTGTCCATTTCAAGAGATTTGGAGGAGGGGTAGATACAACCAAAGTATATAAAAAAGGAAGTTATTTGATCCCCAATTGGGACTACTTTGTTAAGTATGATACAAGACTAAAGAAAGGGAATATAATAGAAATAGAAAATGGTAAAATAACAATTCGATTCGAATCAAAATTAAATGAAAAGGATGTAGGTAAATTTCATCGTTCCATTGGTGGCGACCCAACTGAAAGAGCAAGCAGAATTATTGAAGAAGAGCTTATTAATTTTGATTTCTCTAAAATAAATTTAAAAAACAAGTTTCAATTTCAACTTCAATTATTTGAAAAATGTAAATCCAAACTTTCTAAAGAATATATCGAATTAAGCAAATTGTCAATAGAATTGTAGTCAATCTGCCGTAAGCCTTTTCGACTTGTTGTATTAATTTAAAAAACCATCAAAAAAGCATTAAACAAGTCGAAAACACTTGAGCGAATTTAACCACAAATCGAAAAGACTTGCGAGAGGAGGAGTTGAAACACATTTTATTGGTCTCCTTTTGTAGGTTTAAAACCTTGCACTTTAGTGCGACAAATTTATTTTGAGTGTTCGAGGCTTTATATTTCATAACACTAAATTATACTGAAAAAGCGTCATGCTGCAATTCATTGCGAAGCTTTGAATTGCAATATCTCTCAAGGCAAAACAGGAAAGATTATTGTGTCGTCAATAAAAACTCTATTTGATTTTCCCGGCCTTATAATCTTGATAAACTTGGTCTAACTGTTCAACTCCAATTTTTTTAGCCTTTATAATTTTATCTTTATCTAATAAATAAACAACAGGTGTGCTGTAAATATCATAATCTTCTCTAAAAGTATTTCTCAACTCAAAATCACCAACATTTATAAAATCAAGTTCGTTGTTGTTAATATATTTTAACCATTTTTCTTTCTCTACCTCCGTACAAGCAGCATAAATAGTTATACTTTCATTTTTATACTTATCCCAAAAGGCTTTTAAAAAAGGAGTCATTTTTTTGCAATGCCCACAGTCTGGATCCCAGAAATATAGAATAGTGACATCTTTGTCAATGTCGTACATATTAACAAAATTTCCGTTTCTGTCTTTAAGGTTCATAGCAGGAGCTTTTTTACCAAGCAAAAGCGGCGCCATTTTATAAGCTCTATCTTTAATTTTATATAGCTGAGTATCATCAATCCAATAGGCTCTTCCTGTGCTATAGTATTTGTTTACCATTTTTACAAAAACCTCGTCCATACCCATTATTTTCGATTTTTCGTAAGTACTGGTAACATAGTTAACCACATATTTAAACACATCTTGATCGTCTTTAACTAGTTCATCAATAATATAAAAAGCCGATTTAACAATAGAATCAGGTCGTTGTAAAGTCAATTGATCAAAATATTGTTTCATTTTACTATGCAACAAGGGTGTATTTAACATTCTGGCATCAGTAAAATCTACTTCCTTTAAATAATTTCTTTTATAATAATTGAATTGGAACATGCTATCAATACTTCCATCAGCATTTTTTGGTGGATCTGGCACTTCAGGATCTGGTGTAGCTTTTAGCATTTTAATATAAAATAGGTCTCCGTTTTTTTCAATGATGTCTGCCCTGTAAGCTTTAACTTCTTTGTCTAATACACTTAGTTTATCTTTTAAGGGTTGGCTTGCTATCTTATCATTTTCATCTAACTTACTTAGTTGATCGGTTAGTACTTTAGCATCTTTCTTCTTAACTTCTAAAAAACGTAAATCTTCATAAAAAACAGTATTTTCTTTACTCTTCTTAAATTTTGTTGCACCTAAAAAATCTAAAGTATCGGTTGTAATATCAAGTTTTGGTTCATTTAAAATAAACTCAAAATATTTTTTTGTTGGCAATATAACCAAGTACAAACCACCAATCACGTCATCTTCTGTATTAAAATTAACTTTTCCTTTAGCGTCAATATTTGCAGTATCAATTACAAATTGTTTATCTCCAAAATGATGGCCTAAATAGCATTCCATATTTTTTAGATTTTTAAATTGAATACTAATATCATAACCGTTTTGAGCATCATCACCATTTTGAGAATTTTTGGCAGAGGATATTAAGTTGGAAGTTGAATTGTTTTTTGATGCTAATTCGTTAGCAGTTTTATTGTTTTCGGTAACACTACCAGTGCAGTGCATAAAAAACAAAACAATCAAACACATTAACATATAAATGTATTTAGAAGAGTTAGAATTCATTGTATAATTTAAAACTAGGCTTTTGGTACAAATTTTAGTGAAAGGGAATTAATGCAGTATCTCAAACCAGTTTTAGTTGGCCCATCATTAAAAACGTGGCCTAAGTGGCCACCACAGGTATTACAAGTAATTTCTGTACGTATCATACCGAAGCTTTTATCTACGTGCTCTTCAACAGCACCATTTTTACCTTTATCAAAAGCTGGCCAGCCGCAATGAGAATCAAATTTTTGATTTGACTCAAATAAAACAGTATCACAGCCTGCACAGAGGTAAGTACCTGCTTCAAAATGTTTATCATATTCGCCAGTAAATGCCCTTTCGGTACCTTTTTCTCTTAAAATATGAAAAACTTCATCAGAAAGTACTTGTTTCCATTCTGCTTCGGTTTTGTTTATTTTTTTGTTTGAATTCATATTGTTGATGAACTCTTATTATATAAATTTAGGCTTCTTTTCTTTTTGCTATTTTTATAGCAGATTCCTCACTATTGTTTTTATTATCTTTAGCAGAACGGTATTTACCAAATGTACCACTAGAAATTTTTCCTCTTTTAGAGCGTTTGTCGCCTCTACCCATAATTTTGTTAATTAAATTAGTTGCAAAAATAACAACATTGTGGAGATATAGCAAGTTTAAACCTAAATTAGAGTGATAATTATATGTTTTATTGAAAATATACTGATTAATTTAAAATTTTGAATCGTTGATGCTATTTAAATGATTTAGAATACCGCCTGTAATGCTTTTTACTGTACCATCTTTAAAAGGCGATTTAAGGTTTGCTAATTTTACTAACTCTAAAAAAGGTGCGGTACCGCCTGCTTTGCATAAGCGTAAATAATCTTTCCACGCTTCTTTGCGATTATTATTTGCTTTTTGCCAAAATTGAAAGGCACAAATTTGAGCTAAAACATAATCGATAAAATAAAATGGACTTTCAAATATATGCCCTAGCTTATGCCAAAATCTTCCGTTTGCTAAGTTAGGCGCTAAATCTCTTGGTACGCCTGGCAAATACAAGTCTTCCATTTGTTTCCATGCATCTGCTCTTTCATCAGCTGAAAATTCTGGATTTTCATAAATGATATGTTGAAAATGATCAACAGCACAGCCATAAGGTAAAAATAGAATTGAGCCATTTAAATGGGAGAAAAAATACTTTTCTGTATCTGCTTCGAAAAAACTTTCCATCCAGGGGTAGGTTAAAAACTCCATTGACATTGAGTGAATTTCGGCAGACTCAATACTTGGGGTTCTATATTCCATTATCTCGTAATTTCTGCTTTCATAATATTGAAAGGCATGACCTGCTTCGTGAGTTAAAACATCAATATCGCCAGCAGTACCATTAAAATTTGCAAATATAAAAGGATGCTTAAATTTGCTTAAACACCAACAATAGCCAGCATCAGCTTTACCAGGTCTATTTTCAACGTCCATTAAATTATTGGCTAACATGTAGTTAAAAAATTCTTCCGTTTCAGCACTTAGTTCTTTATACATTACTTTTGCTTTCCCTAATATTTCATTTACCGTTCCTTTTGGTTTTGGGTTTCCGCTTGTAAAATGAAAACCTAAATCATGAAATTCTAATTTATCATAGCCTAATCTAACACGTTGTCTTTCCCTTAGTTGAGTAGCTATCGGTACAATTTCATCAACAATTTGTTTTCTAAAATTTTGAACCATCTCTTTTGTATAGTCCATTCTACTCATTCTATTATAACCAAGTTCAATGTAGTTTTTAAAACCTAATTTTTTGCCCATTTCATTTCTAAGCTTTACTTGCTTATCAAAAAGGCTGTCAAGGTCATCTTGTTTTTTAGAAAAGAAATTCCAATAAGCTAAATTGGCACTTTTTCTTACTGCTCTATCTTCGCTTAACATATAGGGTTCTAAACCGGGTAAGTTTAATTTTTCACTATTATATTCAATTTCGGCAGTACCTTTAATTTTTGTATATTTAGTAGAAAGCTTTGCTTCTTCTTTCATATCATCCATAATTGCAGGGTCAAAGCCTTTAACTTTATACTTTGCAATATTTAGAATATGATTACCCCATTTTTCAGTAAGTGTTGCTTTAAATTTTGAAGCATTTAATATTTTATAATATTTATTAAATAGGTTATCAATTAAAGGCATAACTTCATCATAATAATTTACTTCTTTTTCGAAAAAATCATTATTTGTATCTAAAGTGTATTTAATGTTACCCAATTGGAACATGGTATTGAAATCATCAGTCAATTTGTACAAATTAACTATCGCATTATTTTGAACTTCAAAAGTATCGGCCAGTTCTAATTTTGAGAGTATAGTTTTGAAAGATGCTTTAAATTCTTGAATAGATGGTCTTTTATATGGTATGTTGTTAAATTTCATTATGTAAAACTAAAATAAAAAATTAGAAATATGGTTTTTTAAATGGTAAGAATGCAAATGTAGTTTTCTGAGAGTTAGGTAATAATTAATCCCATCAATTTTAAATTTGAGCATTATTTAGCAGTTAAATATTTATTTTTTAGAGCACTTATTTTGTATTTAAAAAATTGAAATGCAGTAATTAGTGAAATTACAAATGCACAAAATAAAGCTGTATTGAGCATTGGTTCATAGAAATCTTTTTGTATGTCGTTTGGGTCTATCTGAATAAAAATTAAGAAAACTAATAAGGTCTGCACAATATTTTTGATGGTTTTATTGCTTGATCTCATTTCAAAAAGTGCAATAATAAATACTGCTAAAAACATTAAAGAGCCTAACCAACCAGCGCAAATTTATGGCAATCGCATAAAATCTGATGGCTGATTTTGTAATAAAATCTAACATTATTTTTAGAAATGTTATTTTTTTTTGTGGTTTAATACGACTTAGCGCACTCTAAAAATTAGCCCCGTTTTCTATGGTTTATCCAAGCATTATTTAGTTTTTTTTTGATTTATAACTTGTTTTTTTGACATTTAGCTATAGCTGCGCCATCCTCGTCACAACAACAAGGTGTTTT
>Ga0209187_1000878_pt1 | contig 42384 bp, 25 predicted proteins | sample BantaG_FD_187430 | JGI IMG/M metagenome (GOLD analysis project Ga0209187, IMG submission 187430) | Marine algal microbial communities from Bantry Bay, Ireland - BantryBay_4 metaG (SPAdes) (version 2) | ecosystem: Host-associated > Algae > Red algae > Unclassified | place: Bantry Bay, Ireland...
AACCTCTCATAAAAGTAGATTTTCATTGGAACAGTGGGCTGTAATATTTAAAAACAGAGGCATATCAATTAATAATATAGATAAATTACCACAAAATCATCGTCATTTAAGTAGATTAGAAGAGATTACAAATTGGTACACTTCTAATGATAATATTGATAATTTTTTAATTATTGATGATGATAAATCATTAAATGGTTTGTCGAGCTATTTGAAAACAAGATTAGTTTTGACAAAGCCATTAATCGGCTTAACAAGCTCACATGTTCAAGATGCTTTGAGAATATTAAATACTCCGGTAGAACAAGTCGAGAATGTACGATTTACTTAAATCGTGATAAGTGAGCATTGGCTTCAGTGCTTGGCACGGTGTGTCGTATGAAGGGTTATTTATTGGCTGCTGGCTTTATTCCTGTCTAAAAGCATTTTCATTTGAATGTATTAATCCACTTTTTTTTAAATACTTATAAAAATCAATAGACTCTTTCAAAATATTTAGGTCTGCACTTGCCACATACTTTACTGATTGATGTATGATTGCAGCGTTATAACAAAAGGAGTTCATTGTTGTTATCTTATCCATTCTTATATTGGTCATTGAATAAATTCTTGTTGAGCTTACAGCAAAAAGCAAATCAATGTCACAAAATTTTCGAAATTCATTTGGTTGAGTCCGGTGTAAAAAAGGATAGTCGCCAATTAAAAACATAGGTATTGCATCTTTATGTATGTTATGCCACATAGTTCCTTTTTTTCCATAAGATTTCATCTCATCGATATGATGTTTAAAGAGTCCTGCTCTTTCAAGTTTTTTATAAGTTGGGTCTTGTTTTAAAAGTTCTGAGTCATCAGATTTGATAATACTATTCTTCATTATATTTTCTGAAGCATAATCAGTCTTTGGTATTCTCCAAAATAAGCTAATCAAAAAAAATAACAAAACTGAAGTGTCTTGCATTTTAAAATCAATTTTACGTATGTCTTCAGTTTGAAAATACCTAATTATTTTACTTGTTTGGTTATCCATCTTTTGATAAAAATAATCTTCAAGTATTGACGATTTTAGCTCTTTAGTAAGGTCGATAGTGTTTTGGTTTGGTTCAAAAAATATACTTTTGGGAGATCTTTGCTTCTTTAAAATTTCATCTTTTACTTTGTCATATACAAAAAGCAACCCTTTTTCGTTTACAAAACCATTGATTAAGAATTTAGGTATGTAATGATGTCTCCATGAACTTTTTTTTAAAAATTTGTCGAACTCAAAGTTTTCCATATTATACTCTTAAGATTTTTGAACCTTATAGCGCATGTCAAGGTTACAATTTTTAACCTGCCATAAAACAGAAAAGCAAACTCCATTAAAGAGCTTGCTTTTTGTTGAATCAGAACTCCTATCTTTTTTTCTTCGTACTTTCTGAAGGTTTCAATGAAGGAGTATTGCCAGGAGTGTTTTTGTTGTCTCTTTGACGTCTATCAGGTTTTCCTGTTGATTTGGCCTTTCTTTTTGGCCCTGGTTTAAGTCCCATAATATTTTTTTTATTTAAAAATTTATTAGCTCGAATGCAAGCTATTATTACTATTAAAACCATTTTGTTTGATAAATAGTTCCATAAGTAAATACTTTTATTGCAAAAAAATAAAATTTAAGTATTTATTCACAAAAAAAACCGCCATTCCACATTGAGTTGCGGAATGGCGGTTGCTTTAAATTTGTTTTTGTATTGCATTGGCTTCAGTGCTTGGCAGGTTGTGTCGTATGAAGCCTTATTTGTTTGTGTCCAGTTTTTCTTCTTCTAATTTCAAAAGTAATTGCTGAGGGACTTCATATTTTACTTTGGAAGAAGTTAATTGAGCGTCTCCGTTTTCTATTATTATTTCCATTTCCTTTGTCGGGATAGAAGAATTTAGATTAACATTAGAAATAAGTGCTTCATTTACTGAGTTCCTATTTGATTCTTTTCCTCCAACATGGTAAAAATGTTCTTTTGTGGCAATAAATGAGTCACCCCAAATTGAAAAGATGTAATCGTTAGTTCTGTATTTATTGCTTAACCAAGTAGATAAAATAAATTTTGCTTTTGAGTTTACAAGTCCATTATTCAATTCTACTTCTTCTTCTTCCGACCATGAATCAAAATAATCAACGTGTCTTCCAATATACGGAGGGTCTGAATAAACCAAATCGGACTCCTTAATTTCAGCCAATGTAGATTTAAAATCTTGATGCTTAAAAGTAAAATCACCTAAGTCAATTATTTGCGATACATTTTTAACTTGATTAGTTATTTTGGTTACTAATGCTTGAGCAAAGCGATTAGGTTTTTTACAGAAAGGGACATTATAACCGCCTTTCCTATTAAATCTCATCATTCCATTGAAGCATGACCGACTTAGAAAGAGGAAATCTAAAGAATCTCCCTTTTCATTAAATCTCTTTCTTACTTTATAATAGTATTCTCCTTCGGATTTTAGTAATTTAATACCTTCCTCGGTCAAAAAATGCTTGACCTTTGCACTTGTTATTTCTTTGTTTTTTATGCCATTATAGAATTTAATTAAATGTGGGTTGCTATCACACATGAGGGCTTTCTTAGGACGAATATTAAATCCAACTACCCCCGTTCCCATAAATGGCTCTACCCACCTATCATAATTGACATCATGAACATTAGAAGCAATCCATTCAACTAATTTTGTTTTAATCCCTTGTGACTTTATCGGTGGTACTATCGGCATTATTTCTTATTTTTTCTTTTGGGTTTAGGAGAATTGATTAAGGAATTATCCATTCCCTTAAAATCAAGGAACTCGGATAGTTTGGTAAGTTTCTTAAAACTTCCTTTCTTTTTTGTATCGGGTACTTGAAGTACATTTTGATTAATCCAATATTCATCGAAAACTTCTTCTCCAAGATTGACAAATATACCATTACCATTGAGAATATCTTCAATGAAATTAATGCTACCAATATTTGCAGTATTACCGCTTCCTCCTTTGTCGTTGGAGATTTTCCATTTTTCTTCTGCGAAAAAGACTAAATCTTTGATTACAGAAGTAACCTTATCTAATTGGGAGAGTTTGAGGATTTCAGTTTCGTCAATATCTGTTGAAAGCGCTCTGGTATATAGGACACCCAAAGAAAGGTGAGCAGTATATTCGGAATACGGAAACTGAATGTTTTTTGTACTGGTGCGGTTTCTGAAATATTCGCCATGTGAACCAAGCGTGAAACCATTACAAAACCCTGTGTAATCTTTTAGTCGATATGTGGTTTTTATATCAACAGCAAATTTAATTTTAGGATTCGTTTTATTTACAAATGACAGGTCGGGATACCAATTTTGCTTTTCAGCTAAAACTATTTCGTATCCATATTCCGAAGCAAACTCTTTGAACTTTGGGAATAATTGGATTTCAAGGATTTTAGAAATTATCTTGGAATCGGAAGATATTGTGTAAACATTTTTTTCAATGTCAATAAACCCTTTGATTGACCATTCCCCACTATTTGTCGAAACATAATCTGTAAGTGATTTAGCAAATTCTTTGAGCTGTTTAAGGAATTTTTCTTTTGTTTTACTCATCTTCGACAAGATACAAAGGTTTACTTTGATTGACGATTTATTTTGTTTTTTTCTAATTGGACAGAACTTCAAAACACCCACATTGCATATATTTCTCATTCAAAGCCCTAAAAGTACAATAAAAATCCGAAAACCCCAGTAAGCGAGTTTCACTTCAAAAACACCTTCTCCGTATAAAGCCCACCATTAGCCGTTTTGATATGTATAAAATAAATGCCTGTCCATTGAGTCGGCACTTCTACGGTGTGCATTAGGTCATTGATGGGTACATTCAATAATTGCCGTCCCATGAGGTCAACTAAAGAGAAGTCGGCTTGCTGGATTTGCGGATTATGAATTTGGATAGTGCCGGAGCTTGGTTGATAATGAATGTCCATTTCTACCAAAGGCTCATTTTCTATGGAAGTAAGGAAAGTACAGGCTAAAGGATTTTCGCCACTCTCGATGGTTTCACCGGGCGTTAGGTCTAAGCCTGCAAAACCGGGGAAATTGGGCGCGTATTTATAGGCTCTGAAATTAGAGTTGCTACTGATGTTTTGCCCCTGTGTGCCGGGGACATCTCCAAACAAAGGGATGATATATTCCCAAACTTTATCTCTATTTACATCAATTTCAAAGATGATTCCTCGCGAACCTACATTGAGTAGCGTATTGCCATTGGGCAGACGTTGAGCATTTGACAAATAAGAAGAATGGAAATTTTCATCCCACAGATGACCATATTCCCATTCGCTATCATCGGGTCCGTAAGGCTCGACAGCCGGAACGATATACCCACCATCGGCATCTTGTGGAGGACTGATGATTTCGCCTGTCGAATAATCAGTGCCGGGGCGACCATTTCCGTTGTTGAAAATTAAAATTTTACCTCCATCCGTATAGCCGTCTTGTATCCAATTGGCACCATGTTGACCGAACAGTTTTTGGTCACTTACAAGACCTCTTTCGTAGGCAGAAGCATTGCCCCAACGATATAAAATATCACCACCTTTGCCATAAAGACCACCGCTATGGGTAGCTGCCTCGGCAGTCGTGGTGCTATGGTCTAATATCCAAATTTCGTCCGAATTACGGACACTGATTAATATTTGGTCTAATGCAAGATTATAATCAATGGCATTAAAATGATTCCAATCTCTACTGGAGTTTGAGTTGGAACTATTCAACTCCGGTAGGTTGATATTGAATAATTCAGGATGTTCTGAAACCACACCATAATTGAGTTTATCGGCATCAAAATCTTGGATATAATGGTCTTTTATTTGCCATTCCCAGACAATATTAGCGTCATTAGTACCGACTGGTTCTAACTCCATAATACGCTCTGACCACATATAGCCTACCTCCGGAAATTCATCGGGGTCACGTCCCAATGCTATGATTTCAGCTTCATAAACCAATTCCCAAGTTAAGACCAAAATATTTCCATTGGGCATATAGACCGCATCGTGGTGCGAAAGCTGCGTGTCCGTATTGATTTCATAGCTCCAAACGGTATTATTGTCCCAATCAACCAATTCTAAACCACCTGCATTACTCGCTGAAGTGAAAGGACCTACCAAGTCGGCTTTATAGGTGCGTAACATCAATCCATTGTCGAGGAAGTACGCCGCAAGTCCGGGGCGTGTGCCTCTATCCCATTCATTGACTAAGTAACCGCATTGGTCAACGATATAGGCTTTTGTTCCCGAAAAAGGCGAGAAAAAAAGTATAGCCTTCCAGACTACCATCTTCGACTACCGTTACGCCCATTGTTTGGGCATTTGTTTGATTGAAGGCTAAAAAGAAAAAGAAGAAAGAAAGTAAAGTTGACTTTTGCATGGATGGATATGTTAAATGAAAGGTAACTATTCAGGTACTCTAAAAACCGTTATTAATAACTGATAATCAATTATTTGTAACGAAAATTGAAATTACTTTTATTTTTTAAGTAAGTTTATATAAAATAATTATAATGCTGATTTACAATTATTTAAATAAATAATTAACGTTTTAAATTTATAATTTATAAAAAGTAATATTTTGTTAATTATTGATAATCAGATTGTTTGACCACCTGAGTAGTTACCTTACTTTTAATCGCACAGCTTGATTGAAATCGCCTGTACTATTTGCTCGTTTCATTCAAAAGTAGAATGACTCTTTGAAATTCATCGCTTTTATCAGCCCAAATATCGATCATGCCATATTCCGGCAATTCAAACCTGATTTGCTCTGCATGTAATAACATTTTTGTCATACCAAATCGTTCTTTCCAGATTTTGTTTTGCTTATTACAGCCATGCGGTCTGTCCCCGATTATCGGATGAAAAATATGTGCGAGGTGTTTACGAAGTTGATGGTATCTGCCGGTATGTGGCGTGAGTGTAACGAGGCTGTATCGTGAGGTAAGATGTTTCCCAGAAGGGATATTGAGTTCAAATTTTTGAATGAGTTGGTAAGTCGTTTGGGCAGCTTGTGTTTTTCCGTTTTCACCAATCGCATAGTCAATGACACCTTCCTGCGGTATCCAACCTCGTACAACGGCTTTATAAACTTTTGTGACCAGTCTTTCTCGAAACAATCTCTGTATTGTCGAATTAGCTTCGGGAGTCTTGGCAAACAATAGTACACCGGAGGTTTTTCTATCCAATCGATGCGCCGGATATACGCGCTGTCCGGTTTGATCTCTCAACAATTGCAGGGCAAATTCTTCGGCATCAGCAGCTATTCTGGTTCGATGCACGAGCAAGCCATGAGGCTTGTTGATCGCAATTAAAATATCATTTTCAAATATAATCTCAAGTGGCATATCGAGTAGCGAGTATCAAGTGACGAGTTGTTGAGTGACGAGTTCAACGACTATTCTACTCGCTACTCTTTTTCGGCAAGTTTTTTCAAAATATCTTCCAATTCAAACTCATCTCCTTCTACATAACCATCGTGACGATATACGATATTTCCGTCTTGGTCAAGCACTATCGTATGCGGTACGGCTTGGAAATTGAGGGCGCGTTTGAGGTCTTCATTTTTGTCAGAAAGTATATCATATTCCCAACCTTTGCTATCCACCACCGATTTAATTTTTGTAGCAGAACGGGCATTGTCCACAGAAACTGCAACGAGTTCCATGTTATAATCTTCCTGCCAATCAGCGTAATATTCAGCGATATTGTCTAATTCTTTTTTGCAAGGTACACACCAAGTTGCCCAAAAGCTGAGAACGGTAATTTTACCATTATCAGCATATTCCTGAATGTTTATTTTTTTGCCACTCAATTCTTGCACCTTCACATCGGGCAACCTTTTTTCTTGGGCATTAATTTGAGTAAAAAAACTGACGAAAAATAAGACAATAAATAGTTTGGGAAAATTCATGTTTATTTAAATTTAAATGAAAAGAAAGAGTTATTCAATTGGCGAATTTAGTGCCAATATCTGGTTTTATTAATTTCCTGTCAAATAAAAAACATAGAATGTCTTTGTTTTTACAAATGCTTAAATATGCAATAAAATCATTATACAAATGAAGATGAACGACTTATAACATTTTATAATAAAAAAATATTGTATCGACGAATCATAAAATACTGTTAAGGGGTAGATTTATTGTTTAATTATCCGTATATTGTGTCTCTTAACCTAATTGAATATAATGATGATGAAAACACTTTTACTATCCATATTGTCCGTCGTGTTGTTTAGCTTTGGGGCTGTCGCGCAGGATTTTTATATCACACCAATTCCAGTTAATGTGGCTGGTGATGCGAGTGCATCAAGCATAGAAGCCTCTTCCAAAGTTGTCAATAAAACAGATAACACACTTAATCTTCGTTGGGAAATATTTGTTGTTGATATGCCTACCACTTGGGAGGTTGCTATTTGTGACAGCGATCAGTGTTACCCACCGGAAGTTATTGCAAATGATTATACGCTCGAACCAAGAGAAGAAGCTGATATGAAACCGACTTTCTATCCATTTGGAAATGAAGGTACAGCAACTATCGAAGTGTTTGTTTATGACCCTTTGGATAGTTTGAATACGATACAAATAAATACTTATCTTGTGAATGCTGTTTTGACAGATATTGAACAGCCGGAGCAAGAGAACTTTGTTGTATATCCTAATCCTGCAACAACACAAATTAATCTGCCTGATAATAAGCGTATCAAGAAAGGTATCTTGTATAATATTGCGGGAAAACAAGTTCGTGTGTTCGATATGGCTGCAACTGATAATCGCCGTTTTGATATTGCCGATATTAGACGCGGTACATATTTGCTTCAGTTTATTGATGATAGTGGAGTAACTTTGCATACTGCGCGTCTGACCAAGCGATAAACCTACTCACAATCAATTCTCTATCAACTATTTACCACAAAACACCGCTCGGTATGCTTGCTATTTCTGCAAGTGAACGTGGCATTGTATCTCTTAAATTCGATGATGAAAATGACGCAAATACATCAGCATCACAGATACCCGTATTAGCGCAGTGTACATCCGAATTAGAGGAGTATTTTGATAAAAAAAGAAAACATTTTACTGTACAATTAGATTGGAGCGGTGCGACTGATTTTAATAAAAAAGTCTGGACTGCCTTATGTGAAATCTCTCACGGAAAGGTAATGACTTACGCCCAGATGGCAACCCAAATCGGTCATCCAAAAGCTGCTCGTGCCGTAGGTCGCGCGAACGGTCTCAATCCTATCGCGATTATTGTTCCTTGCCACCGTTTGATAGGCACTGACGGTCACCTTCGCGGATACGCCTACGGTTTAAAACGTAAAAAAGCCCTTTTAGACTTAGAACGAAATCTTTAACTTGAGTAATTGGACGAAAATATCGAACCACTAAGTTCACAAAAAACGCGAAGGTCGAATTAATACATTGTTCAATAAATTTCTTTACGTTTTTGAGTATTTCTTTTAAAACGACTCTTCCCCAAAAACTCCTTAAATACAGTAAGTATTCGCGTCATTTTTGGGTTGATTCATTTCAAAATAAACGTCAAAAACGATAAGAAATTTAATAAACAATGTATTAACGCAGAGGTCACTAATTAATTTTATAAAATATTGATTATGAGTTTTTTTGTGTTCCTTTGCTTCAGTCCGATTTAGTGTTCTTAGTGCGCTTTGTGGTTCAAAATGTTGTTAGTTTATTTTTGTCGTACTACTTATCCTTCATTTTTTCGCACAACATCTCTTATCTTACTCGCGTTTTTAGAATTTCGTTCACCACGTCGTTCGTTATTTGTCGTTCGCCGTCCATCGTTTATTGTTAATGCCAACCTTTGTATTAATTTTTCCTGCCGTCGTTTTGGGTTTTCTGTTATATTGGTTTATGCCTTTACCACAAGATGCGATGAATATTGCACCACTCGTAGCTGTCGGAGTATATATTGCAGCGATTTATACCTTTAATCATCAAATCAATTTTTGGTGGTACAAACGTTTTCCGCCGGCATTGCCCAAGCCTATGAAGCGCGTCTTGTTAGATTTTTATCCCTATTATGGCAAACTCAATACCGTAAAACGCCAACGCTTTGAAGAACGCCTTGCTGTTATGAAAATTGATAAGGACTTTCTACCACAAGAATTTCCCAAAATGCCGGACGATGTGCGTCACCTAATGCTTGCATCTGCCGTGCAAGTGACCTTTGGCTTGGAGGAATATTTATTGCCGCATTGGGGCGTATTTGCGGTGTATCGGCAGGCGTTTCATTCGCCTCAATTGCAGGAGTTTCATACGGGAGAAGTGCATTACGAAGACGGTGTTATCCTACTCGCTGCCGACCCTTTTATCGCAAGTATGAAAAACCCGAAAAGCGGTTATGACATTGGTTTACATTACCTTGCACTCGCTTTGCAATTTGAAAATAAGATCAACCGTGAGGATTTTCTATTTTTTAAAAATAATGAGCGCGAACAATTCTTACGCACGATGAGTCGCATACGCAGACGTGAACATCAATTTGAACAAGACTATCAAAACACCTTACCGGAAGATGATTTTGGGCTTTGCGTAGAGCATTTTTTTCATGCGCCGGAGCAATTTCAACAAGCTCTACCTGATACATTTAATGCGCTGAAAAAACTGCTGAATCAAAACCCTTTGAATGAGGCGAATCCGGTGATTGCGTGAAGAGCTGTCATCCAAATCATTCGTATCCTTCCTTACAAAGGAAGGCTTTATTCTAAAAGAATTCGGTGAACATCAACACAAAAATCAGGCAGGAAAAGACAAGCGATTATAAAAATGTCTTCAAATTAATTGACCAGGCTTTTAAAAATGAAGCATTTAGTTCTACATTAAGACTCTAAAAGAACTTGATTATCAGTTATTTATGTGTGTTTTAGTTGATTTCATTTAAATGGAAAATAAATACATTTAAATAATTTAAATTTAAAATTCACACTGTATGAATTGGTTAGTTTTTGTAGTCGCCTTATTATTAAAAAATAACATTTAAATCGCACTGATATAACTCTCTGAAGGTCAGTAAATCAAGAGTCTTAATGTAGAATTAGGGATGAAAAAACAATAAACATTACATCTTGACTTGTTCTTTTTCCTTTATACTTCGTCTTATATTTGAGGATACTACATAGATAATTTGGTGTTATAATATTAATTATCTATTTTTAGCTGCGATAATTTAAAAGAGTTATGTTTTATTGTTTTGTGCCAATTGTACGTAACTCAAGTTGCGGATAAGTCGCTACTTGGGCAAATTCCAAATTTAAAGTATCAAATTCTAATAAAATGTCGGGCAAAACACACCTGATTGGAATTTTGTTTTTTGGAATCATTCAAGTTGTCTGCAACTTGAATAAGAGGTGAGTCGAGCTATCGACAATCAAAACCTAATAACATACTCACATTACTAACCAATAACTGCTCGTTTTATGAGACCATTTAGTGCTATTTTATTTCTACTGGTCGGTAGTTTTCTATGGGCGTGGTTGCATGTTGCTGATGTACTCAAAATGAATCATCACGACGAAAATCATGCGGTGGTAGAAGAAGTTGTCACACCACCGACACCGCCGTCCAAAGAAGAAGCAAGAGGCTCAGGTTTGCGCCTCAACTACAACGGCAAATCGCTCGTTGGCGACCACGAACAATTCGCTTTTGCGTCCGGTTCGACGACACCCAAACTCACGGCAAAAAACAACAGATTTTTGGATGCCGTCACGACATACATGAAGAAAAATCCCGACTCTCGGCTTTCGTTACTCGGCAAATACTTGCCCGGCGAAAAGAATACCAGTATTTATGACAATTTTGGTATCGCTCGCGCAGCTTCCATTCGTGAATTATTAGTAAAAAGAGGTATTGCGGAAAAACGATTTGATTTGAAAGGCTTACTCGTAAAGCCCGGACAAATGAATGAACCCGTTTCTTTCAGCATCACAGTGCCAAAGAAAACTGCTAAACCGATCGCTGCCAGTAAGACTTCTTTTTCGGATATGGACTTTTCCGACACCAATTTTGCGACCAATTCGGATGTATTTACACCCGGTAGCGGTTTCAGGAATTGGGCAAACAAAGCCAAAACTTACCTCTCGGAAAATCCGGGTAAAAAACTCGTTGTTACGGGACATACCGACAGCGACGGAGATGCTACCTACAATAAAGACTTAGGCTTGAGACGCGCTCGTGCTGTCCGTCAATACCTTGTCAATCTCGGCATCAAAAATCCCATCGCTACGGATTCAAAAGGGGAAACACAGCCCGTTGCATCCAATGATACTCCTTCAAACAAACGCAGAAACCGCAGGGTCAATGCACAAATTAAGTAAGACGTTCTTTGCTCTATGTTCTTTGATTGATACGAAGAACATAGAAAGAAGAACGCCAACCATTTCTTTATAAAATAAAAAATAGAAATATGATACTATTAGGAATATTCGACCATTTTTTGACCAGTGGATTTTTGTTACACTGGGGGTGGGCATTAGCTTTTGGTTTGCTCGGTCTGTTGTTGGGATGGTTAGTTTGGGGAAGATTGGTGAGTGGCTTGCGTGCCCAAGTTGCTAAATTGGAAGGTGAAATAGAAGACTGGAAAAAGAAATATGCCAAATTGCAAAAAGTCAATGAAGGTCTTGAACTGGATTTGAAAAATGCTAAAACAGAAATCAATAAACAAGCAGAAAGAATCCGCCAACTCGAACTCGAAAAGGGGCAACTTCACGGTGACCTCATGGCTGCTCGTCAAGTGCGCGATGCACAGGGCAAAGAATTGGATGCACTCAAAGCAAGGTTCACATCTTTGGAAGCCGAAAAACTTAAAATGGCGAGTGCTGCTGCCGACACTTCCGATTTGGATGCGCTACGCGCAAGATTGGAAGAAAGCAATACACTCAATGCCAGCCTACGCGGTAAAATCAGCGAAGTAGAATCTAATGTAGCTTCGGGAAATGCTTCCGCCGGTGAAGTAGCAGAACTGAAAGCCAAACTCGCCGAAGTTGAGGGGCAGGCTAATGCACACCAAAGAACCATCAGAGACCTCAATATGAAACTGAATCAAGCAGGTGATAATGGCGAACTCGACGCACTAAAAGTCAAACTCAGTAAAGCTGAAACAGACCTTGCCGAGTGCCGTTCTAAGGCTGCGGCAAGTCCGGGGCTTGTAGCCGGGGCAGCAATGGTCTCAGCAACAGGCGGTAGCGGAGCAGCACCTTCCAAAGAAGAAAAAGCAGCTCGCGCAGCATCAGCAAGAGATAATGTTAGGAAAAAACTCAAACCCGTAGGCGCAGGTGGCAAAGATGACCTCAAACTCATCAGTGGTGTCGGTCCGGCTTTGGAGAAAAAATTGAATGAACTTGGCATCTTTACCTTTGAACAGGTTGCTGCCTTTGATGCTGAAATGGTAGAAGAAGTCAACGATGCGATAGAATTCTTCCCAGGGCGTGTACAGCGTGATGACTGGGTCGGTCAAGCGAAGAAGTTATACCAAACGAAAATGAGCAATCCTGCCTCGCTCACGGCTTCCAAAAACCCTTCTAATTCTGAAGACCTCAAAATCGTCGAAGGCGTAGGTCCGAAGATTGAACAATTACTCAAAAACGGTGGCATCAAAACGTGGAGAGACCTCGCCGGTGCAAGCGTGGACAAACTCAAAAGCATCCTTGATGCCGCAGGTGACCGCTACCGCATCCACGATCCGGGTACTTGGCCAGAGCAAGCTCAACTTGCCACAGATGGTGATTGGGACAAGCTTAAAGAATACCAAGACTTTTTGGAAGGCGGACGAACGAAGTAGTATTAAATCAAAGATTTAATAGAAATATAGAAAGCAGACATTTTTTGGAATGTCTGCTTTTTTCATTTGGGTAAAAGGTTTTCTTAAGAAATAAAGTCCCAAGATAAATTCTACCAAATTATTTTACATTTTCCATCAAACCAACTCTCAATCAATTCTTTCTCAGGTTCACTAAAATTATTACTTTCGAGATTTAAATATGTCAAAGGTAATTCTTTGATTGTGGATGGCAACTTTACTAAGTTATTATAGCCAAGGTTTAAGTAACTTAAGTTTGTCATTGCATTTATATCATCAGGAATTACGCTAATATTATTATGATGCAGAACAAGTGTTTTTAAATCATTCAACTTTGTTAGCCCAGTTGGAAATGCTGTTAATCTATTATTAGTGAGTCCCAATGATCTTGTGGATTTCAAAACACTCAAGTCCAATTGAAAACTGCTATAATCATTGTGAACATCATGTACGATTGTCGCAATATCCTTATTTTCAATTGCTTCATGAATTGAATAAAATCTACTTTCAGGTGTTTCGTATGTTTGGGTATTTATAATGATTCTTGCAGGGAAATTGGCAATACTCTTTTGTTCTTGTAAAGAAAGTGGATTGTATGAAAGGTCAATGTATTTTACATTCTCCATTCCGGCAACGCTCTTTGGAAGGTGTTTAATCCGATTAGAACCAATTGAAATAGTTTTCATCGAATTGCACTTGGTTAGTGCTTCAGGAAATTCGTAAAAATCATTTCCATAGAGTTCTATCTCCTCTAATTTTTGTAAATCCGACATTGCATCCGGCAATGATTCTAAGTCGTTCACCCTTAGATTCAACTTTTTTAAATTTACAAGTTTGTTAATCTCATTAGGAATTTTACTGAGAGAATTACCTCCCAAGTCCATTTCCTCCAGTTGTTGCAGGTTAAAAAATCGAGGGTCTATTTCTTTAAGCTCGTTGGAATGGAGGTCAATCTTTTTTAGAGTCAAACATTTAAAAATGACTTCGGGAATAGATGTCAGTCCATTTTTACTCAAGTTTAATTCAATTAGCCCAATTTCCGGGAGGTATTCCGGGAGTTGCTTTATCTCATTGTCATAAATGCTTAGAGATTTAAGGTTTTTCAATTCTTTTATCTCTTCGGGTAACTCGGATATATCATCCATAAGAGTTAAAATAAAAACAGAATCAGGGTTTTCCATTGCCTCCTCAATAGAATAATAGGTTTTCTTATTATCAAGAATATCCCATTTAATATTTGGATTATTGACAATATAGTTTTTTGATTTTGACAGCAATTCATTATAAGCCCCTTGAACTCCGTCAATCTTCATCAAGGCAGCACCATAAACATAACGGGGAGCTGCAAGCATATCAAAAGCAGGATTCATTATATCACCTACTAAATAAAGTTCTTCATTGGACAATTTCGGTATTTGTGCTTCCAATACTGATTTAGCCTCAACAATATTAAGGTGAAAGACTGCTTTCCCAAAAGCAATTTGCACCCGAGAATTATCTTCGCTATCAATATGGTTGAGAATAGCCTTTTGGCTTTCTATTCCTCCGCATGTTGTCAAGGCTCTGACACAAGACCACCTGATGTGATGATATGGGGAATTTAAAAATCGTATCGCATCAGTGGCGTGGTTTGTTTTTCCAAAATAGTACAAAACCTCCAGAATAAACATTTGTCTTTCAATATCATCTAATGTTTTGGTAAGAGGATTAAGTGATTTGAGTTCTTCCAGTCGTTCTTCTACGAAAGATTGACTTCTTTCCGGTGAAGTATCACCTTTAAGAAGCAGAGATAAGAACGTCTCGAAATGTTCTCTATTTATTGAAATATAAGCCGACGGATCTCTAATAGGAATAGTTATTGATGAATCACTTACAGCAAAATTCCAGTATGAATCAGTGAGTGCCATGTAGTTTTTTCTGTGCTTTTTAGCCATAAAAAAGAACTCTTCTCCTTCGGTTAGTTTGTATTCTTCATAACCAAGCCCTACAAGAGGCGATCTTAATATGGTTACCACCTTTCCTGCTTTATGTTTTCCTTTAAAAATTTGAGTAGTTCGAACCATAGTCTTTTCAGGAGATGAAGTTTCAACTATCCCAATACAAATTAGTCCCGATTGTTGAACAGCCTCTTCAAAGTAAGGGTCTTCCCATGTTATAGAATATCCTACTATAGGAAGTATAAAGACCAATAGAATGATGAACCGTAATTTATTCATTTATAGTTTTTATGTATGTTATAAAGGAGGTTTTCTTAAAAATTAACGGAATTAACCATTAATTGGGCAAAATGTTATATGACCTCGTTAGAGGTCGAATATTGGTAGAGTTTTTCAATAAAAATACGTCAAACGAGCCTTTAGGTTCGTAATATGGAGAAAAAGCTACCGATATTTTGCACTTAACAGTGCTGCCCAATTAATGGTCAATTCCGAAAATTAAAACACAAGAAGCCTATCCATCTGAAGCTATCCACCAAACCAAAAGTACATCACACCTCCAAAATATCCAAATGAAATACCTCTATTTTGATTTCGGGCTACTAACAGAACAAAAAATAATCTTGCCCTTTTTCAAAAGTATATTTTTTTAAAAAAGCTAAAATATCATTTTGCTTTTCTCCGGCTACGGCTACTATGATTTGAGGTTCATTTAAATGTAAAATGGCAGACGGTGCTTCGAGTATTTTATCATAAATATTCACACCTATTTTGCGGTCATTTTCACACACCCAATGAAAATCTACTTTATTTTTAACCAAATACTGAGCAATCATTTTCCCTTTTTTTCCTGCTCCCCATACCGCCAACGAACGACTTTTTTTTGTTTCTAATTTTAAAAAATAATATAATTTTAATAGCAAAAAACGGTTATCGGTATAATGTTCGTCATTGCGTGAAGCGCGGGTGGCGTGGTCGCGCCACAGGTGTAAAATATCGTCGCTTGCCACCACTTCAAATCCAGCTTCATACATGCGGAAACACAAATCATAATCCTCCGGGTAGCGGTCAGCCTTGAATGCTCCGCAAGCCTCTAAGTCCGCTCGGTGCAGCATCCAACAAGGCGAAGGAATGACACATTCTTTATAAATATCTGTGAAATTTGTGTGGCTACGAGTGAGGTCATTGAGCCAGTTTTGGTATTTGAGATAGCCGTCGCGGATGCCTGTTGCAGAAAAATACTCAACGCAGCCCGTAGCAATATAAGTACGTCCTTTTTCGAGGAGTAAACGACGAAGGGTAGTAAGTTTTTGAGGTGGCATCAAGTCGTCTGCATCCATTCGTGTGATGTATGTGCCGCTACTGTGTGTGTATGCAAGGCGCAGGGCAGTAATGATTCCTTTTGCTTGATTATCAAATACTTGTATGCGCTTATCTTTTTCGGCGAAAGCCGTCAAAACAGCCTTACTCGCGTCTGTCGAATGGTCGTTTATAGCGATAAGTTCCCAATTGGTATCGGTCTGTGAGAGGATGGTTTCAAGACATTCGGTGAGGTATGGTGTCGCATTCTTGACGGGCATTAGAATGGAGATTTTCTCTTTTTCTGCTGTTGCTTCTTGTATGTCCGCCTCCATATTTTGCGTCATAATTAATCGTTGTCACTCTAAATTTGTTTAGAATAAACCACGCGCTGAGGAAAGGGAATTTCGATATTGTGTTCATCAAAAATTTTAGTGATTTCAAATCGCAAATCGCTTTTTGTATCACTCGCTACGATGTGATAACGCGAGAAAAAATAGAGTTCAAAAAGCAGAGATGAATCGCCAAAATCAGCAAAGCGAACAAAGGGTGCAGGTTGTTTCATAATGCGTGAATGTTCCTCAGCAACTTGGAGTAAGAGTTTGCGGACAAGTTCGGGATCAGTACCGTAAGCCACACCAACGGTAATCATAAAACGCACACGATTGTAATCGTGATTCCAATTGGGGACGCTCTGTACAACGAGTTTGGAATTGGGAACGACCATGACGATATTATCACGGTTTTCGATGTCAGAAGTACGAATACCGATACGGACGATGCGCCCAACTTCTGTATCTATCGTGACAGAATCTCCGACCCGCAATTTACCTTCAAATAAGATAATCAGTCCCGAAAAAAGGTCATTAAAAGTCTGTTGGATACCCAAACCAAAACCAACCACCAATGCCGCCGCCGCTCCCCAAAGTACGCTAAGATTGATACCCAAACTATCTATCGCCCACAAAAAACCAATAATGTAAACAAAATATTTAAGAAGCTGATTAATAGTGTATTGTGAGCCTATTTCTGTTTTTCGACGGCGATAAAAAGGCGGAAGAATCTTTTGTGTGAGTAGCCGCACCAAACCGTAAGTAAATATGAGAACAAAGATCGCAGAAATTAAGCTGATTAGAGAAAACTCAAAATCTGTATTTTGTAAAAGCCTAAAATTTAAAAACTGTTCAAGTGTATTCATTTATCTGATTGATGTAGGGGGAATTACCACGAAGTACACTAAAAGCACTAAGATCATTTTAACGTAGAAGAACACTGAGTTTTATAAGGGTTTCTTGGCTTCGTTTTCTTTCACGTTGATTCGTTTCGTGTTCTTCGTGCGCTTTGTGGTAAAATTTACAATTTTTTTGGTAAAAAGACCTCTGCCAACATGCACCGCGCACTGCCACCACCATATTTTTCGATGGTATAAAGTGGACTGTGCAATATATTGGTATGACGTTCAATTTGTAAAATTTGCCCCGTATTTAATGATTTAAATGCTTGTTCGGACATCACAAGATAAGTCGTTCCTGCTTGATTTTCAACTTGAAGCATATTCCCTGCAAAATGATTCATCTGTTCCAATGAAATCTCAATAATCGCCTTTTCCGTTTCACGAAAATAATATTCTACCTGTGCTTTTTCTTGTTCATCACGAATGGTATCCATACAAATCACCACAAAATCATCGCCCATTGCCATCATTACATTGGTATGATAAATGGCTTGCCCATTGCCGTCCACTGCATGAAATTGTACTTTTTCGTAGTCCGCCCATTCACAAAATTCTTCCAATAAATCCTCGTCAGTACGCGGGCTGAGACAAGCATAAGCCAAGCGATTGATGCGGTCAAAAACAAGGCTGCCCGTTCCTTCCAAAAAACGTTCTTGTGATTCGTTTCCACTGAAGTCAACGTGGTTTTTGATGTCAAAATCTTTTGCCAAAACATTGAACACATCTCCGCGTCGTTCATGCCTACGAATCGGCGCGTACATCGGATAAGTCACCACCGTACCATTGCCGTGAAACGAAATCCAATTGTTGGGAAACACCGCATCGGGCGTGACCGGGTCGGACGTATCTTCGACCACAATGACATTGATACCGACTTCGCGCAATTTTTTTACAAAAGTATCAAATTCTGCCACAGCTTCCGCCTGAATCGCCTCAGTATTTTCTGCGCCTTCGGATTGTTGAAAGGCATTATCGGCTGCCGTTTGCGGATTAAAGCCAAAAGCCACCGGGCGTATCATCAGAAGATTCGCAGTGGTTTGTTTTCTTATTATTAACATAGTATTCCTTGACTTATGATTTGTTAGTCACTACTCGACATTCGTAAAGTTAGTTCTTTTCTCGCCACTTTGCAATATATAAAATTTCCGCTATCCCCATGATAAGGTGAAAAGTAACACAGGCTTTCAGCCTGCACCGCGTTAGTTGTGAAGAAAATCCACCGAAAGTGCAGGCTGGAAGCCTGTGTTACTTTGAATCAAAAAGAAATTTCACCCCCATTTGGGGATGATCGGAAATTTCTCAATTCCTCTATACTACAAAAAATGATGAAAAACTCGTAATTTCGCCCTGCTATGTTAAAAATAGGCGTTTTCGGGGTTGGGCATTTGGGAAAGATACATTTAAAATGTATCCGCGAACTCATTAATATGTATGATTTGGTGGGTTTTTATGATCCGAATGATGTGGTGGCGAAAAAGGTTGCCGATGAATTTCAAATAAAAGCCTTCGATACACCTGAGTCCTTACTGCAAGCAATAGACGTAGCGGACATCGTCTCGCCGACACCCGCGCATTACGGACTTGCCGAACTCGCCATTCAACAAAACAAACATGTTTTTATCGAAAAACCTCTAACACATACGCTTGCCGAAGCCGAACAATTAATAGTATTACAAAAAAAACATCCTGTACATGTACAAATCGGTCATGTTGAGCGTTTTAATCCTGCCTTTCTTGCGGTGTCGGAGGTGGCATTGGAGCCGATGTTTGTAGAAGCGCATCGTTTGGCGATGTTCAATCCGCGCGGTACGGATGTGTCGGTGGTTTTGGATTTGATGATTCACGATTTAGATATTGTGTTGAGTCTCGTGCAACATGAGGTCAGGCAGGTACACGCAAGCGGGGTCGCAGTGGTCAGCGATACACCCGACATTGCTAATGCGCGGGTAGAGTTTGCAAATGGCTGTGTAGCCAATTTTACCGCCAGCCGAATGTCTTTGAAGAATATGCGAAAAGTGCGTTTATTTCAAAAAGATGCTTACATTAGCATGGATTTTTTGAATAAATCTACGGACATCGTCCGGCTGTTTGATGCCGAAAATACTGACCCGCAACAACGAGCAGATTTGGCAGAACTTGATACCGGTACGGGCAAAAAATATCTCCAATTCCAACAAGCAAAAACGAAACCCGTCAATGCCATTCAAATGGAACTCCGTACTTTTGCGGAGAGCATTCGCACGGGCGAACCACCGAAAGTAGGTTTGCAGGAAGGCTATCGCGCATTGAAATTGGCGTATCGTATTTTGGACAAAATAGATGGTGGACAACGGACGGTGAACGATGGACGGTGAACGGTGAACGGTGAACGATGGACGGCGGACGGTGGACGGCGGACGGCGGACGGTAGAGCAATTTTTTTTTGTAAAAAAAATATTATGACATTTCTAAGAAGGTTTATTTTTAAATATAATAAAATTTCGCGTAGCGAAAATGAGTTAATTGTACATAGTCGGTCATTGGTGGCTATCTTTGCGATTGTTTTGTATGTGTCAATGTGGAGTGCTTGCGAAGTGATTAATCCACCGGAAGCGATACCTTCTTATATTCAGATAGATACGGTGCTGCTCGCTACAAATCAGGCTCAAGGTAGTGCCTCGAATAGGATAGAGGCTGTACAAGTGATTGTTGAGAATGAGTTGTTGGGAATTTTTCCTTTGCCGACGACTGTTCCCGTTTTGCAATCCGGCTTATTGGAGGTTAAAGTAGATCCGGTGATTATAGAAAGTGGGATTTCGTCATTGCGAGAGTTGTATCCTTTTTATGAACGATATACGACGATGGGTGAATTGGTAGAAGGAGAGATACTGACCGTCCTACCACAAACAAGTTATAATAGCCAAGCGAATTTTGTTTTTATAGAAAATTTTGACGGTGGTAATTCATTTGTGGATGATATAGATGGTGATGTCGGGACTCGTATGGAGATAGCTTTTGATGCCGAAAATGTGTTTGAAGGAAGTGGTTCGGGCAAAATTGTTTTGAATGAAGACGGTAGTCAGGCAGTGGTTGGTACGGGTTTGTTTTATCAAATACCGATTTCCGGCAGGAATATTTTTCTTGAAATGAATTATAAATGTAACAACATTTTCACGGTAGGCATACGAGGTAGAAACAGTACGACAGGGTCGGTCTTGAGTGCAGATAAACTGACACTCGCTCCGCGTGATGATTGGAATAAAGTCTATATCAGCCTTGATGAAGAGGCTTCTTCACTCAATGCAGACGAATTTCAGATATACATAAAAATGACCAAATCCATTGACGTTCCCATTGCGGAGGTGTTTTTGGATAATATCAAACTCATTTATAATTAAGTTCAAGCGCAAGTATCAAATTCAGAACGAATGATTTGGCACAGTCAAGTCATTTCTTCAACTTGTGCTTGAACTTATCACTCAACCATGACCGGCAATAGACGCAGAGGCATATTATTGTATTTTGTAGCGGATTTCCTCGCGGCAATGCTGGCTTGGTCTTGTTTTTATATTTATAGAAAGATATATATCGAACTGCAAGATTTTGAGTGGAATATGCTCAATGATCCGAAATATTTTGCGGGTATTATCATCATTCCTCTGGGTTGGATGTTTTTATATATTATATTTGAAAGTTATAAAGACATCTATCGTGCCTCGCGGATGCGAGTCTTAATTCTCACATTCGGATTGACATTTATCGGCGTTATTTTTCTGTTTTTTGCGCTGTTATTGGATGATGTGATACAAGGCTATCCCAACTATCGAGACTTGGTTTTGGGCTTGTTTGCTATACATTTTACGATTACTACATTTGTTCGACTTACCATACTTACGCTGGCGCACAGACGACTTCAAGCCGGACTTGTCGGCTTCAATACACTCATAATAGGTGGCGATAAAAATGCCCTCGAATTGTACCAAGATATTTCAGAACGCAGCAAATCACTTGGTTATATATTTAAAGGTTTTGTAGATGTCAACGGTGGTAGTCGCAACCTACTCAAAGAACATCTCCCTTGTATCGGCAAAATCAAAGACCTACCCGATGCCATTCGCACACACGAAATTGAGGAAATCATCATTGCGGTAGAAACGTCGGAACACAATCGCTTGCGTGGTATTTTAAATATTTTATATGATTTTAATTTAATTATAAAAATTATTCCTAACATGTATGATATTATGTTGGGATCGGTAAAAATGAATCATGTATATGGTGCAGTGTTGATTGAAATATCGCCGAGTCTGATGCCGACTTGGCAACGCATACTCAAACGCCTTATTGACATATTCGCCTCACTTACTATGCTAATCTTGTTGTTGCCGCTTCTGGTCTATATCACGATACGTGTACGAATGTCGTCATCCGGTCCGGTTTTTTATTCTCAAGAGCGTATTGGCTTGAATGGCAAGCCTTTTTATATACACAAATTTCGCTCAATGTACACCGATGCCGAAGCACGCGGTCCACAACTCTCGAAAGACGACGACCCACGCATCACGCCTTGGGGACGTGTGATGCGTAAGTATCGCTTAGATGAATTGCCTAATTTTTGGAACGTTTTACGTGGCGATATGTCGCTCGTCGGTCCGCGTCCAGAGCGACAATTTTTTATTGACCAAATTGTACAACGCGCACCACATTACAAACAGTTGCTCAAAGTCCGCCCCGGCATCACCTCATGGGGGCAAGTCAAATACGGCTACGCCTCCAATGTGGATGAAATGATACAACGATTGAAATACGATATTTTGTACATCGAAAATATATCACTGGCATTGGATATTAAAATTTTGCTTTATACAATGTTGATATTAGTACAAGGACGTGGGAAGTAGAGAAACACGAAAAAGATAATTTTTTTCACTCATTCATAGATTCAAAATTCACTCATTGGTTCGTTCTATTTATCCATACGAATTACTTTTACTAAAAGTGCTTACCTGCTGTGTTTTTGCGGGTAGAGCGTGGCAGCATATTTTTTGGGATATTCCGATACGCGCCCTCGCTTGGGATGAAGAACTCCTCAAAACGCCTATCGAAACACTGACCGGAATGACTTGGCAGCAATACGTCACGAGCATGACTACCGACGCATGGTTGCAAGGAATAGCGCAGGGTTTGGGTTACTTGTGTGTCGCTTGTGCTGTGGCGGTTTGGCTGGTACGTCCTGATAGAAAATGGGCGGGAACGCTGCTTAAAATCGGTGGCGGTTACTTGGTTTTACTTTTTTTATTGTATTGGAAAGAGCGATTTCAGAGTGCAGGAATGTTTGTCGAACATACGCTTCAATGGGCTGCGCCTTTTATACTTGTTTATGCCGTTTTTTATCAAAAAAATAGTCCGTCATTTCGATTTTGGATAAAGGTCGCGATTGCCTTGACGTTTATCGGGCATGGTTTATATGCTTTTGGTTATTATCCTGTTCCCGGCAATTTTGTGGAGATGATGGTGGGAGTTTTTGGGTTGTCTGACCAAGCGGCTTTGTGGTGGTTAAAGGTCGCTGGAATTGTGGATTTTATTGTAGCAGTGGCTTTGTTTGTGCCAAGACTCGCACGTCCGGCATTGGTGTATTGCATCGTATGGGGAACGTTGACAGCATTGGCACGAATTGTCGCCAATTTTAGTTTTGAATTGCCATTTGAAAGTCTGCACCAATGGCTGCATGAGGTAATTTTTCGTTTGCCACATGGCGGTATTCCTTTGTTGTTGTTTTTCTTATTGAAAAAAGATAATAGATGAGTAACTCCATTATCTATCTACCTTGGCAGTAATTCGCGACTAAAAATCATTCTTGAGCTATCATTGTACCAACTCCCCCTTTTTGTTTGCTTTGAATTTGGAATTATCGAATTACTGTGACTGTACCTTTTTTAAATTCGTAATGACCATCCGTGTAATTAATTTTAGCTGTCCAGAGGTATGCTCCTTGCGGAACTACTTTTCCTCTGTAAGTTCCGTCCCACTCATCATTCGGTGAGCCATTTTCTACATTATCCAATGTCGCAACTATATCGCCCCAAGGACTAAAAATTTCCAATTTGTAATTCTCAACTCCTAAACCTACCGGTCTAAATACTTTGACTAGTTCATTCCCAAAACTCTGGTCAGGCGAAAGTGCGTTGGGTGCATAAAACGTATGAATTTTCTCATAATCAATCAATTCTGAAGTACTATCTACGCAGGTAAATACACCGTTATTATAATTGAAAGCTGTTAAAACAACTTCCGATGGTGGATTGGTACGAAATTCATGATATGGGTTTATTTCCGTGCTTGTAAGTGTATTGTCACCGAAATTCCACAGATAGCCATCAGCATCTGTTGACTCATTTGTAAATTGTACATCCCCTAGAATATCAGGGTCGCTATCAACGATATAAGAGAAATCGGCAGTCGGAGCTTCGTATATGAAAACGGTTTGTGATATGGAAGTGTTATCAAAACAACTTCCCTGATAAACAGCAATTTGCGAAACAGCATAATTTCCTGCTTCGGTCAAAATAATATGTTCGCCTTCTACAACTTCTCCATTGACCAACCAAATAATGTCTGTTGCGCCCATTGACGAATCATTAATTTGTAGCGTATCGCCCTCACAAGCGCGACTTTCAGGGATAGAAAATCCGGCAGTCGGCTGTGAAAAAACATCCAACATAGTCATCGCTGTATCGGGGCAATTATAAATATTGTTAGTTGTCAATTCAATCGTGTAACCACCTGAAGACGTATAGGTATGCGAAGGTTCAAAGTTGATGGAGGTTGTGCCGTCACCAAAGTCCCAAGCGAAACTTTTGCTGTCTTCTGAGAGATTGTCAAGTGTAATGTTGGCAGGTATTCCACAAGAATCTGAAAGCGACACCGTAAAATCAGCAATAGCCCTAGGATTGACCGTAATTGCAACGGTATCCATATCGTCAGGGCAACCATTACTTCCGCCAACCGTCAATAAGGCACTGTATTCGCCCCTATCATAAGTGAATGAAGTATTGGTTTCTGTTGAAGTATCATTATTGCTGAAAGTCCAAAGTGTCCATTCATTACTTTGAGAATTATCGGTAAAATCAACGATTAGCGGCTCACAACCTTCCGTCGGCAAAGCTAATATTTCTGCCACAGGCGATGCCAATACTTCAAAATTACGACTGAATGTGTCGCGGCACCCAAAGGCACTTTCAGAAATTAACATGACTTCGTAAATGCCTGATTCATCCGGAGTAAATGTGAGGCTGTCATTTTGATTGGTGTAAAAAGTGCCGTTGAGATACCATTCGCTTGTAATATCCTCTGTAGATTGATTAACCACAATAAGAGTATCGTAAAATTGGCAAATTTCATTTGCACTCAACGCAAATTGACTTTTAGGTGCTTCGTGAATGATGACTAATATGGTTGAATCGCTCGGACAATCAAATTCATCGTACACCGTCAGAGTGACTTCGTAAGTGCCTGATTCACTATAAGTATGAGTTGGGTTGGCTTCCGTTTCGCCTTGTCCATCGCCAAAATCCCATGCGTAATTGGTTGCCGGAATTCCTACATTGAATTGAATAGCATCACCCGGACATGCGGTGCCTGGAGTCGCTAAAGGTGTAGCAGTGGGTTGTTCGCGTACAATAATCGAATCGGTATATACTGCCGGACAAGGTATCGAATCTGTGTACATTGTCACTTCAATGATATAAGTACCCGGACTCTCATACACATGCGTGGGGCTGTAATCATTTGCTGTATTTCCATCGCCAAAACTCCATGTAGTTATACTATCTGCCGATGAATTGATGAAAGCAACTGAATCTCCGGCACAGGCAAAGGCAAGAATTTCTACTTCAATCTGCGGAGATGGATGTACGATAATATCATATTCGTAAAAATCTATTCCACATAATTCGGCAGATTGCATAATAGTGTAAACTCCGGCCGAATTGTAGGTGTAGCAGGTGTCGGGTGTCAGGCTTGTACCGCCATCACCGAATGCATAAATGACTGTTGCAGTCGGTGTTGAGTAATTAGTTACGCAAACCGTAAGGGGCGGACAGCCTTCAATCACGTCCGGTTCAAAGAACGCATCTACATCGTTCGGATTAATCGTAATGGGTTTGACGATGGTACTATCGCCACACATATTGCTCGCAGTTAGAGTGGCGTAGTAAACAGAAACCGAATCGTCGGGCGAGGTATAGACCTGATAGCCGGGGGCTTCTTCTGTAGAAGTGTTGCCATTGCCGAAATCCCAAAAAGTATTTGTGGGATTACCCGTTGTAGTATTCATAAAGTCGATGGTATCGGGTGAACAACCTACCCGATGTTCTACTCCAAAATTAACTATCGGATAAGGATGTACCAAGACATGCACCGAATCGGTCAAGACTGCACAGTCATTGACCACCCAAAATTCAATACTAATCAGCGAATCTGTCTGTACACCGTCCAATACAATGTCGGGGTTGGCTTCAAAGAGCGTATCTATGCCGCCGATTATCCAGTATTGTTCGATATTCTCGCCGTTGCTATTGTTGACATAATCGACTTCCAAGGGGGCGCAACCTTCTTCGGTCATTATTTCTATGTCCAATGTTGGTGGCGGTGTGACATGTATTTCCTGTATCAAGGTGTCTCTACAACCGTCACTTGTAATGGCGATGAGTTGTAAATCAAAATCGCCTGCATCCACGTAGGTATGCGTGGGTGTGGGTGAATTTGAGGTATTTCCATCGCCGAAATCCCATTCATACATGACCGCGCCTTCGCTGTTGTTGATGAGATTGAAGGAGTCATTTTGACAAGGTGGCACATCGGTCATAAAACTAGCTGTAGGAAGCGGGGCGATGTAGAGCGTAGTAGATTTGCAGGCATCGCAGTCTTGTACAACTTGGGATTCGATACAGTATGTAAAGGTGTAAGTCATATCTGGTTCGAGCAAAGAAATATCGACAATACCATTGGTCGCGTCTATGATACCCACATCTGCCATCCACATACCACCGGACGGACTAAAACCGGAAAAAGTGTAGGTGTCATTGGCAAAACAAACATTCGCATGAGGTGGTACTTCAATGTCGTTATTTAAATCCAAAATCTCGATAGTGACTTCGCCACTTTGTTCACAAGATGTGCCTTCGCTTAGGGTGTACGTGAAGGTGCAGGTAGCTTCACCGATATCTTCTACGTCGATTTCTCCCGTATTCGGGTCGATAAGGCAATCGTTGGACGACCAAACACCGCCGTCAACATTTGTATTTAATATCAAACTGCCGCCATCCACGCATACGGTAGTATCGGCGGGCATGATGAGTTCGGGTTTTTCACCGAGTTCCACGACAAATGCACCCTCTACTACACAACTTCGGGTGGTGAATGTGACATCAATATCATAAAAACCTGAACTCAAACCATTTCCATTGAAAATACCGTCTTCATCAATAATACCTATTCCGTCGAATGTCAATGTACCCTCTACGCCGAATGTATTGACTTCGCTTGACAAATCCACATCATTCGGGTCGATACAAATGAAAATAGTATCGCTAACTGCTATCATAGGGATGTCATCAACCTCCACATTAATTTCCACATTAATTTCACAATCATTATCATCTACATAATTATAAAATACTGTTGATCTACCGACTCCTGCAATTTCCGGGCTGAAAACACCGTCCTCCGTCACAATATCGCCGTCACCGCTAAACGTACCGCCCACAGGGAAAACCTCCAACATAGCAGGCACATCTTCAATACAGAAAAAAGTATCGACTGCCATGACAACTGCCGAAGCCACTACCTCAAACGTAATGTCATCAAACGAACTACATGCGCCACTAGCAATGCTGTACGTGACCATGTACATGTCGGGCGGAAGTCCGGTGGGGTCAAAAACGCCACCCGAAGCACCGGACCATGTACCGCCCGGTGGGGTGGCTTCTAGCATTATTGGTGATGAACCTTGACATAAAACCGTATTAACGTCTGTGATCATTGCCGGAACATTCGCCTGAATAAATAAGGACGAGGTGTCGGATACCGTTCCGCATTCGTTAGAAGATACAGTGACTTTGACGGAATATTCTCCCGGCATATTAATATCAAATGTCGGATTAGTGGCATTAGACATTTCGACGACGTTGCTGCCGACATCGCAGATTTGCCAGTTCCAAGTGTTAATATCACCGCTGGATGTCATGCCGATAGTAGGGTTGAAATTTGTGGCAGTTTGGCAGAAGGGAGCATATTCTCCTAATTCGATGAACGGACCTTCAAGAATAGTAAATGAAAAAATAGTATCTGCTGGGCAATCTGTATCTTCACCAACCAAATAAGTAACAGTATAATCTCCCATTAATCCCACTGGAAATAGGGTGTCATTTCTGATAAACGGGGCAGGATTCCCGTTATACAAATAAATTCCGCTAGGCGGCGAGGGATTCAACGGAATAGGGGCATCATTGCTGCAAATATCGGAGGTGAGGTCGGGTACATTGACATTGCCCGTTGTAATTACCGTAACTTTTATTTCTTGCGTAATGTCATCGCAAGGGTCAATGCCTCGCAATTCGAGTGTAATCGTGCCATCGCTCGTAAAAGTAACTTCACCAAAATCAGGATTGGTCGCACTCGAATCGGGCGGATGTCCATTACTGAATGTCCATACATACTGAGTAATGTCACCCCCGAAGGTAAGTCCTAAATCAATGAAATCAATGACTGCTTCATCGCAGCGAGTGATGTCATCAAAGCCGAAGACGGTGGGTGGGGCGTAGATGTAAATTGTATCGGTTACCTCTTTATCTTCACATTGATTGCCATAAAATAAGGTGACCACGTATTCGCCGGAACTAAATATGGACATATCGAGCGTGTCTTCACGATACAAACCAAGATATTGCGGGTCAGGCTGACAGATAATGGTGTCACCTGTTCCCGGCAGGTTTTCTACAAAACACCAACCGTCACCCACTTCGGGTTCAACTTCCCAACGCTGGGAAGTTATCCATTGATCCGGTATGAAAGTTACTTGTTGTCTGTCGGGAGAACAACCTAATCCACCGTTGATAAGGATTAGGTCGGTTTCAGGAACACCGATTACCTCAAACGGTATTGTTTGAGTGTCATCTCCACAAGTATTTGATACAGTGAGAGTAATGGTATGAGGACCTGTTGTTTGAAATTGTGTTGTAAATGTTTCGTTATTTCCAGATTGTACAACACCGTCAATTTTCCAAATATAAGAGTTTTCTGATTCGTTACAACTATTGCTCTCAAAAGTTACGTCTTCCCCCGCACAAATCATATCAGGTAGAATAATTTTGGAAACAGGTTTTAGTTCAACTCTGTAGGTTCCCTGCGCCCAGTTCGTACTGGTTCCAGCAGCACATTCTTTAACAGCTAAGTAACAGAAAAAATTTTGAAAAATTGGACCTTCCTCACATCTGTCAATATTTTCAAAATCGAACAAGTAATTGACTTGGTCGTAATTTTCTACTTCCACCGGGTCTTTTCCATCTCCAAAATCAATGATAAAATAATCCCAGTAATCAGGTGGAGTAGATGTATTATTGAAGGTGGCTGCGTTTGTTTCACAAAAAGTATTTTGTCCTTCTACCTGAAATGATACAAAGCCCGCATTTTGATCCGGACACTGGCCGGGATCTATTGCGTCTAATGTACAATCGGATTGGGCTATTAATTTAAAGCTAATAGCGATAAGCGTGATTAGTAAAAATAAAAATTTCTTCATGAGTTTATTTATTGATCCCTTGAACAGGCGTGAACCAAATATTTTCATACATAATGCGGTGTCTGCGCGAAACAGACGGACAAGGACCGGATCTTCCGCGACTGCCTCCGCAGCCGTCCTTATAAAAATTGTACCGCACACTCAACTGAATGGTCTGACTGAATGCCGAAGATAAGCCCCCCGTATTGTGCATATATTGAATTCCAAGATTAACCTGATGCGGACTACGCGGCGGCGTGACTCTAAAGAACAGATGATAAATCAATGATTTGGTATCTTGTGCAAATTGCTTAAAATCGCCCGAATTAAAGTAAACTCCGACACCAAATACCTTTTGATAATTAGCTTCAAAACCGATTTGCTGCGTCGTCAGATTGGCATGTCTTTGAAACACATAGCTGGGCTTGAGACCAAAATAATTTCCGTAAGTCTTTGTCAGCGGAAATTCCGGTGAGAAATAAATTGAATATTTGTCAACGAGATAATTTTTATCCTGCTCCAAATCCAAGACCGAATCATAATCATTCCGTTCAGGAATGTTGGTATAATTTTCAAATCCCGCCCCATACATCAGCGACCATGTGTATTGTCTCCCTACTTCTACACGATGAATGAACCCAACACCAAGGGTAAGTTGCCAAGTGCTGTTCCAATCCGGCGGGACAAATGATGTCGGATTCATTATCCCCGTAGCATCCGTAGTCCCGTAAGCTGCGTCCAACTGATCTGAAAAAATCAACTGCTCCCAATCCACCGATTTCTGACTCCATTGCAACCTTCCACCAATTCGTACATTGTGAAGTTGTTGGAATTTTTTAACATCAAAAGGAATCGTATAGACAAAACTCCCGCCTATCATGTGTGTTTTGAATAAATTTATCCCTTCCTTATCATGAATATAATAAACTCCTAAGTCGAAGTTTTTGCAGGGAAAACTCTGTTCGATGTTCAGTCCCGTGCTGTTGAAGCCTTCTGCTTTGAGGTATTGCTGTTTGTGGATAGTGCGCACCGTCAACGAACCATTCAAGCCCGTCAAAGCCGGATTGACATAAGAGAGAATTTGTCGGGATTCCAAAAAGAAAGGATCTTGAGAAAAGACATGTAGCGTACTCAACATTGCCAATAGCAATGCGAGCCTCCATTTAAGTGCTTGCATGATGTAGTAGTTTTACTTGCCAACCTATTTTAGTAGAGAGAATAGATTAACTGTTCCTGAAAAATTAAATTTCCGGTTACTAAGACCACATCAAGAATGAAATTTTAGAGTATTAGTCGTTTTCCCGGAATTTCATAACAAAGGTAAGACGAATCAATGGAAGTTTTTAATATTTATGATAAAAAATATTTTTCTTAACAATTATATCAAGTTCGACATTATTAAAAGGTTGGATGGCAAAACTCATTGCTGCATCGCATCATAAATCTTCTGCTGAATACGCGGTCGAATATCCTCTCTTCCCAATTTAAAATTATTCATAGTCGGATAAGTTCTATTTGATAAAAATATGTAAATCAACTGATTATCTTTATCCGCCCACACAATGATACCTGTAAAGCCCGAATGTCCAAATGTACTTGCTGGAGCAGAATTTGCCATATTCGCCGTCTCGCGTCGGTCGGTTTGTTTCATATCAAAACCTAAGCCACGACGGGTTTCGTCGGGGTGTCGATTGGTAAATAAATCTACCGTCGAAGGCTGCAAATAGCGCGTACCACCATACTCTCCTCCATTCAAAAGCATCTGAAGAATGACTGCCAAATCTTCTGCACTACCAAACAGCCCTGCATGTCCGCTTACACCACCGAGCATTGCTGCACCCATATCGTGTACATGCCCTCGTATGATTTGCCCACGAAAATAACTATCTTTTTCAGATGGTACAATTCGACTTTTATCATATTTTTTGAGGGGTAAAAATGTCATAGTCTCCAGTCCAAGTGGTGTGTAAAATTGCTCGTCGGCATATTCATTCAAGGGTTTTCCGGCAACATCTTTTATCATTTTGCTGAACATAATCATGCCCAGGTCACTATATTTATACCCTGCTTTATCCCTCAATTCAGAGTCATGAATGCGCTTCCAAATCGTATCAACATAACTTTTATTCATGTAAATATTATTGGCAACTTGAATGTTATATTGAGCCGATTTTTTACCATGATAAACGCTTGTTTTTAAATTCCCCTTTTTGGTTTTTGTTTCCTCATAAAAAGGTATCCACGAATGTAGTCGCGCTCGATGCGCGAGGACATCTTTTATGACGACATCCCGCTTGTTTGTATTACGCAATTCGGGCATGTAAGTACTCATCCTCTGATTAATATGTATCTTGCCTTCATCGTACAATTTCATTAAAGAAAGTGTAGTCGCAGCTACTTTCGTGACCGAAGCAAGGTCAAAAATATCGTCGGTTCGCATGGGACGTTTTTTGGCTTGGGTGTGGTGTCCGTAGGCTTCTTGAAAGATGATTTTTCTGTCTTTCGCGACCAAAACGACACAGCCCGGAGTTGCCTTAATTTGAATGGCATGGTTGGCAATTGAGTCAATACCCGCTTTCAACAATCCACCATTGATGCCCACTGCTTCCGGTAATCCGTTTTGTAGTCGCATCAAATTCGCTGTGGGGATTCCCATCCCATAAGTACTTAATGGAGAAGCAGTTATTGGCAGTTTTCCATTTGTAGGAATCGCACCAAATACGGCTTGTGCCGTTACATTTTGCACCATATCATCTTCGCGATAAGCGACCATAACATGATTGAAATTGTCAAAATATCGTAAACTATACGGACTGCCGAATATGACGAGTATGACCTTATTTTGTCGATTTAATTTTTCTAAAAAACCGCGTACCGCAAGCGGTACGCCAAACTCTTTTTTGGAAAAACTGCTCATATCATGCAAGCTCACCACGACCAAATCTTTTGATTTTAATTTATTCAATAAAGTCGTTGATTGAGCTGCCGAAATGTTTTTACTTTGATTTAAATGGGTGATAGAACCGTACTGATCAACGGATTTTTGAAAATCAGTTTTCGTCGTTTCTCCAATGGCGAGTGTAGCAATATTTTTCGTATTTTTTATAGGTAAAATATTGTCCTGATTACGAACTGTGGTGAGTGATTGTTGGATGAGTTTTTCTTTTAAAATCAATGCTTGTGGCGTATTGAGGTCACGCTCAATATTGGTCAGTTCGACAGGTGTGAATTCGGTCAAACCCAAGCGATATTTTGACCGCAAAATTTTCTTGACTGCTTCCTCGACTCTGCTCCAAGATAATGTCCCATCCGTGAGTGCTTTTTTGATGGCAGAATACGCCACAGGAACATCAGGCGGTAAGAGCAAGACATCATTTCCGGCAACAAGCGCACCGACTTCTATTTCGCCGGGTTGGAAGTGTTTGCGTGCGCCTTGCATCCCCAATCCATCCGTGAAAATAAGTCCTTCAAAGCCGATTTTTTCTTTTAATAAATCCGTCGTAATTTTCGTAGAAAGTGAGGATGGCAAATTCGGCGTATCATCCAATGCAGGAATAGAAAGGTGCGCCATCATGACACTTTGTATTTTCTGTTGTGCCAAGACTTTAAATGGATACATTTCGACACTATCTAAGCGATTAAATCCATGCGGAATGATCGGTAAATCGTAATGAGAATCTACATCAGTATCGCCGTGTCCGGGAAAGTGTTTGGCGCAAGCCATAATGCCATTGTCCTGCATACCTGTGGCATACATATAACTTTTTGCAGTTACATTATAGCGGTCTTCACCAAAAGAACGGTTATTGATAACGGGATTATCAGGATTGTTATTGATGTCCACGACGGGGGCGAAATTGACGTGTACGCCGAGTCGTTTGCATTGTCGCGCTACCTCTGTACCCATATCATAGATGAGTCGATTGTCCGAAATCGCACCAAGCGCGAGTTGGCGCGGAAAGCTAATACCAGCCGATTTGAAGCGCATCCCAAGTCCCCACTCCGCATCCATCGAGACCATGAGTGGAAGGCGAGCATTGGCTTGATAGCCGTTTAAAAGTTCGGCTTGTTTGCGTGGTGTGCCTTGAAAAAAACATAAGCCACCGACATGGTAATCTTTGACCAAACCCATGACTTTTTGTTCATGGTCAAGTCCTTTATTCGAGTGTGCGCGAATCATAAAAGTCTGTCCGATACGCTCATCTTCGGTGAGTGTATTATAAATGGAATCGACCCAAATCTGTTCTTGTATTTCGGCTTCGGTGAGGGTGTCTTCGGCAGGAATTTCCTCGACTTCAGGTTTTAGGTATGGAAAGGCAAAGTATAGCAATGCTCCCACTGCAAGGACTATCGGCAGACGTATCATCATTTTTCGGATAAATTTCTTGTTTTCGCTCATGTTTGGTGACTGGTGATTGGTGACTGGTGATTGGTGATTCGTTTTCGCTACGCGAAATTTTTAACCAATCACTATTCTCCGGTCACCAGTCACTATTTCGACGTTGTACTTAGTAGAAATGACACAAGTTCGGGGTTTTTGTGGCGAAAAACAAGATTTTTGACGGTTATAACTTATCCAAAACTAGTCTTGCCTTCTTTTTGAGGGCTTTGTCGTTTTCTTTGAGGGTTTTTTGGAGGATGGTTTTGGCTTCGTCTTTTTTGCCGAGGCGATATAAGGCATCGGCTTTGAGAAATAGGGCAGTGGAATTTTCCTTCGGATTTTTTTCGATGACTTGGTCAAATGGTGTTATGGCATCTGAATAGTCTTTTTGCTTGAAATCTTGTATGGCTGTTAAGTGAAAGGAAAGGCTACCCGTCTAACGTTGAACACTTTGACAATCAGTGAGTTATAAAGGTGTTGAAATTCAAGCGACTGTAACAATTGTGGAATGCCGACTGATAGCCATTTCACATCAAATCGGTCACTTATCCCGATAAACTCCCTCTTTTGTGCCTCGCTAAAACCATCCCGATAGCTATCGGATTGATTATAAGTTTAAGTTTGAAAAAATTTAAACATGCTCTTATCGTTACTTAACGGAGAGTTCATTGAGGATGTAGCCGATTTATTCGGTATTCGTGCACGGAGTATTTACAGATGGATGGACAGGTGGAGAGATATGGATATCGTTGGGCTTGGTATTCTAAAGGGTGCAGGACAAATTTTTAATCTACCTCGTACCGACGACTTTAGCCGTCGCGGGAAAGTACCGAGCCATTTGACGGCTAAAGTCGTCAGTACAGTAGCATTTCAAAATAAAATTAAAAATTTGTCCTGCACCCATTCTAAAAGGTAGAGGTTTGAAATCAAAACTCTCTACACTCAAAGAACAGCAAGTTGACCAAATAAACTTACGCATATTTCCAATATCCGTATAAAATAAAATCCGAAAAGTCTGTTTTTAAAAAGCTATACAGCATGGCTACAAATATATCACAATTATCAAATAAAGTCAAGCCTCACTTACTTCAACACCCTTGAAGATATACCATTATTTGCAGCCCAAATAATCTTATCTAATCCGCTAATATCTCCATCCATATTGTAATCTGCCAGCATATATCTACCAAAGACTCCATTGTCTGTTGACCAGATAGATTTATCTGTACCGTTTATATCGTAACTTACAATATCAGGAATTTGTGCGCCATCTCCGCCAAACATCACCCAAATACCCGGCAACAATTCTTTTTGTCCAAAACTCGTCGCATCTCGAAAGGAATCTGTCGCGCGAAAATCATGTACGAGCGTACCATTTTGCACCAATACCGGAGTCGGAGTCATCACACCGATATGGTTACGATGTTCGATGACGACATACAAAGGAGATATTCCATCAAGAAGCGGACAGTCGGTGACAAATTCCACTGCACCATCTTCAAGCAATAAAGCTGCTTGTGCTTGAATTTCGGTATTTTTGGCAAGTCCCGTGCGAAAAGATACCAGAACCCAATCCACTACATCGGCAGTATAATCTGCGTCCGTCCAAGTCTCGCCTTCCGTACCTACGTAGTTCCAGGGGGCAATATTGTAAGGTTGTCCGGTTTGTGTAGAGAGCGATTGTCCGGGCAACATTTTTCGTGAGGTATTGAGTTGGGTGTGCATCATCGCAATGTTGGTATCATACGCGCCTTCCATCCACACATAAAGCTGGACATCTATGCAGGGTTGTTCGACTGTAATGTGTACTGTTTCTTCCGAACAAGCCTGCGGTGTACCATTATCACATACACGATAATCAAATGTGTCTTCGCCCACAAAACCAACATTCGGCGTATAAAAATACGTTCCATCATTTTGAATCGTCACAGTACCGTTTTGAGGAAAAATAACTGGAGTTGTCACTGGCGTAAGTAAGTGATTTTCTACATCGCTGTCATTTGCCAATACATTTCCGGTCGCTATTGTGTTATTCAAAATAGTCGTACTATCTGCCTGTGTAATGGGTGCGTCATTTACATATACAATGTTGATTAATACGCTTGCCGTATCACAAAAGCTCGGTATTCCGTCATTGCACATTCGATAAGAAAAATTATCCGTACCGGAAAATTCAGGATTAGGTGTGTACGTAAAATCGCCATTGGCATTTAAGGAGAGTGTGCCATTCACAACATCATTTATGGGAACAATGTCCATTGTCAAATTATTCCCGTAAGGGTCATTATCATTATTTAAGACATTATCAGAAAATATATCATCTTCATTTATTTGAAAAAAATCATTCACCGCTTGTGGCGGTTCATTACAAATATTCACATTTATATTTTCTGTAACAATATCGATACAATGTTGGTAAGTAATGGTCAATTCGGCGATGTATGTTCCCGGATTGCTCCAATAAGTAGATGTATTTGCTCCCGAAAATGTCGCTGGATTGCCTTGTTGGAATGACCAATCGTAATTGGCATCGGGTGAAGACGTATTTGGTGAAAATGTCGTGGGATTCAGATAGCAAATTGAAGTCGGCATAACGATACTATTGGTCGGACAAGTCACTTGCTCAACCGTCAGCGTAAACCAATCGTCATTATCAAATTCTACATTTGTAAATGTAATGGTATTACCACTAATACTACGTCCGCCAAAGTGTGTACGAGCATTCGTAAAATCGCCGTCGTCGCTATCGATGAGTATAGCAAAGTCATTAGGGTCGCTCAGATTCAAGCCCAAACCTGTCAAGTCAAAACTCACATTTACTTCGCCCACGTCTCCGGTTTCGGTCACGCGCCATGTGCGAGTGAGGCGTTGGACAGTAGTACTCGGCACTTGCAAATTCGTGCCACTTGTACTGCCTCCGTCATGTCCCCATACTAAAAAATCACCTTGATTCAAACCAAATGTATCCGTCATACTCAGGATAGCTCCCGAATGTACACTCATAGATTTGAGTTGTAACAAACACTGCGTGATGTCCATACCAATACCTGCGATATTTTCGGGATAATTGGCATGTTGATAATACAAATGGCTGCCGACGGCAATAGTAATACCGTACTTCATTGCAAGGTAGGTTTCGACCTGATGACGTTCGTCGTCTGTTAATATTTCATCATAAATAATCACTTCCGCCAAATCCCCTGCCCAATGATTGGATGTTTCATTGTCACTGCCACTTCCATCAAATTCTTGTCCGAGTGAAGCACGGTCTGCTCCCGTACTACTAACACCTGTAGCCCAAGATTCAGCTGGTGTGCTGTTGATATATCCTCCGACGCGAGTGTTCGGTGTAATATCAAAAGCAACAATTGTTTTTTTATCAATATAATTTTCCGTTGATAAAGAACTTACATCGTCGTCATAAATGAGTTCTCCGTTGGTACGATGTCCAAATTTGAGTCGATTATCGCCACCATCATGGGTGGATAAATAATATCCGTTGTTATTATCTGAAGTTGGTTTTATCACTGCAAAAATACTTGCTTCATCAGAAAGCGTTGTGGCAACGCCATTGATTTTAAGCCAATCCGTGCTTCCGTCGAATCGTAATACAGGATAGCCATTGATGACATTTGTGCGATAACCCGGAGATCTGAGTAGTGCAGATTGGCTTGCATGATTGCTATTCATACTTTGGTCTCGCCAAGTTGTAACGTTACCTCCTTCAAAAGCCGGAGTACCATAAAGTTCCGCACCAATATCTGCTTTTAACCAAAGTTTTAGATTCATCACAGGTTCTACTGGTCTGCACGCGATTTCATTGGCAGTTCCGGGGGTTCTGATTCCTTGTAAAGCCATCCAATTAATAGGGTTTGCATTGTCGGAAATAGGATTGATAACAGAAAGTGAAGCACCAAATCCATCAGCACCGGAGGGCCAAGAATTACTATCATTATACGCCACCGAATCCATTATGCAAGAGAGGTCAGTGTATAAAAATAGTCTGTCACCGTCATCGTCTAAGTTGAGTGCAGGTGCGGAGATGTAGTTAGTAATAGTCGGAAATTCATTATTAAATAAAGTGGTATTTTGTACCAAGACCAAAAAGCCATCGGCATTAATAATCGTTCCTGCGGGGAAGGTATAAGTCGTGTTTTGATATTGCAATGTCCAGTTAGATAAATTACTATTATATGAAGATATATTATGCAATTCCATCCAATCTCCCGAACTGTTGAAGGGACTTGGATTATAATTAATTTCATTAATGACAATTTCCGGTAGTCCGACAATACATGGATCAGAAATGTTGTTGGGTGCGCCCGGCGTACCGTTCGGCGCATTGCCTTGCGTGGAAGCTACCCAGCTACCGGGCAAATCATTGTCGTAAGTCGGATCAATGAGCGATAAAGTCGGACCACTGGCATTGGGAGTAGTTGCCCAAGGGGAACTGCTATCGTATTCGACAATATCTATTGGGCAGCGATGTTCGTCAAAAAGTCCGACAATTTCCCCTGCACTACTCATGCCCAAACCAAAATTACCAGAATAATTAGTCACCGAAGGAAAAACATTTTTAAAACTTACCGTATCTCTTACTAAAACATAAAAGTCACCTGCAGGAATGACAATGCCATTTGGTATGGTATAAAAATTTTGACTGTCGTGAAATTGCCAGTTGGAAATATCTATATCGATGCCACTGACATTGTGCAACTCCACCCAGTCATCAGGAAAAGGTGATACGGCGGATTTGTAATTTATTTCGTTGATAATTATTGTATTTGCAGTATTACAAGTATTAAATGTATTGATAGCTCCGGGCGTACCTCCGTAATTGCCAGATGATGCCCAGCTTATTGGTTCTGCATTGTCAATGGAAGGAGCAAGTAAAGATAAAGTAGCTCCACTACCATCGGGTGCGCTCACCCAATCACCATCCGTACCATAATTGAGACCATCCATCAGGCAACCGGACGGATCAAGAAGTGCGACCATTTCACCTTTACTACTGAAGCCCAAACCCGTCGGTCCGATAACAGCAGTATTCGGATGTGCTTTTCTAAATAAAGCCTTGCTTCTTGCAAATACCAAATATTGACCGGGCAAAATCATGGTACCTGTCGGGATGGTATAAATTGAATCCGAATCCGCGATAATCCAGTTGCTAATGTCATGAGTGTTTGAAGAGTTGTTATACAGCTCTACCCAATCTTCGGCTTGTATGCCGAGAAAGGGTTGATTATACGAATAATTGATTTCATTTATAATAATTTCTGATATTATTGAATTGCATTGAAGAGCGTTTTCTGCGCCCGGTGTTCCACATTCGACTTGCGAATGTTGCCAACTAACTGATAAGGCATTGTCAAAATCAGGATTCATCAATTCGAGCGAATACCCGTGACCATCGGCGAGGGTATCCCAATTCATCACATCATTGTATTCGACACTATCAATGAAGTTATCAAAAGGGTCGGACAGCGCAATGCGTTCTCCTTTATTACTCAATTTGCCTTCATAAGCACCGTCCGGACGAAAACCGTATTTTTGAAAAAAAGCCGTACTGTCGCGCGCCAATACGATAAACTCATCCGCAGGAATAATTGTATTTTTATCAAAAGTAAAACGAATACCATCAGTAAATTTTGTACCGGATAAATTAATATCTGTCGCACCGTTATTTTTTATTTCAATAAATTCAAAACTATCTCCACCCGCGAGTAAAGTATCCGACGGATGGTAGTGAATTTCATTGATGATCAAAGGTGAATAATCCTGTGGCATAAAAAATACTACTGGACAAGATGCACTCCAGTCTGAATTGAGCAAAACTCTTGCGCGTACTTTTGTCACTACATTTGGCAACGTGAAAGCCGTAGTATAAATTTGTGCCGTTGGTGAAATGCCACCGCCTGATGCGCGAGGGTCAGTACCATCGGTGGTGTAATAAATCGCACCTTGACTATTCGGATTACTGAGTGACAACTGAAAGCCGGAACTTACTTGTCCTCCTGACTGACTGTACTGTGGCGGTTCTATATTGGGATAATAACCTATTGCCCTCAATGCGTTCAATACAAAATCGGTGCGTTGAGGAAAATAATCATTTAGATAATAATCGACATTATTCAACCATTCTGCCTGCGAACTGCCCCATTGAGCGGTTTCGGCAATCACGCCTTTCCGAATTTCATTGACCCGAAGTTCAAAACGCTCTGTTGCTTTTTGAGGGGTCAGTACGCCGTCGTTGAAAAAGTGTTTGTAAATACGGTCGCGCATCACTATGGCAAAATCGCTGTTTTGTATAAGGATAGAGATATTAAAACTGCTAACATAAGTCGTTACTCTCGGGTCGGAATCATAAGCGGTCATAGAGTTATCCATATCCCAAAGAAAGAATTGAAATTGCTCACCGACAGCGCGACGACGCGCCATAAACCAATTGTTTTGCCCCCAATCCGGATTTCCCTGATACCACGAAATCAAATGATAATCAATGAAATTTTCAATATCCACATCTTCCTTAAAACCCGCATAATCTCCGGCAGCAAATTTACTGAAAGCTGTATCGCGAGCCGCCTTCGTTCCTTCTACAACGTTACCATTTTTGATGACATCGTATTCTTCTTTTTCTCCTCCACGATATTCCTCCTGAAAACTCTCATCAGGAATTTCGTGGACGTGATACATTCCATTGTATATTCCATTCAAATATACGTGCATATATGTTCCGTGTGGCGACGACCAACCCATAGCAAGTTGGGTATCGTAGCCCCAACGATTGCGTAGAAAGACTGTTGGCTGAAAACGCCACCAATTCACGATATTGTCTTGCGAACCATAGCGGAGGTTGATTTTGTCAAATTCATCGGTAGCATATTCGCCATAAGGCGCATCTTCAAAAAGATCGTATTTGAGTTGTGATGGTCCGAATTCGCTTTTGAAATAGAGGCGCATCGTTTTTTTGTAATAATCATTAGCAGCACCGCCATTCGTGTGGCGGATACCTGCATCCACTTGATGGTTTTTATTATTTTCAGGATATAAAAACTCGACCGATGTTTTGATCGGGTTGCCGTCATTTATAACTGCATCTGTGACAATAGAGATAGTCGGAATATCCAATAAAGATTCGCTCAATTGCGGATTTGTAGCTGCGCTAAATACTTCATTGGGATAAATGTAGGAATGGGTCACAACTTCGGTTGTGTCTGTAGGTGTGTAGGCAATCGCCCGAATGAAAGTAGTTGTGCTGATAACAATCCAACTCGAATAGACCAAGCCGGATGAGGGTGTCGGTTCAGAACCGTCAAGCGTATAACGAATAATCGCGGTCGGCTCATCTGCCTGAATGTTGACAACTATCGGAGAAGTGTAAAGCCCTCTTTCTACGCTGAGACTGAGGTTGCTTACTGGTTGTGCGTAAATAACATTTGTGACGACACAAAGCATCCACAAAATACATGTCTTATAACTCATATTTCAATGCTCTTTTTGACGGGGTGCAGGACAAATTTTTAATTTTATTTTGAAATACCACTGTACTGACGACTTTAGCCGTCAAGTGGCTCGGTACTTTCCCGCGACGGCTAAAGTCGTCGGTACGAGGCAGATTAAAAATTTGTCCTGCACCCTTTGACGAGGTAAGTTTTCTCTTTTATTCAATGTTCTGTATCAGCGTGTTCGATTTTTAAATAGAAGGTATCTCTCAATAAAAATCAATATTAAAATGTATGATTTTGAGACAGGTCATTTTCGTTTTTTTCAAAAAACAAAATAATAGAATAAAGTAGGTTTTGGATGTAGAAAATATTTTTTATTGGGGTTCGTCACGACTGTTCTCGATTGGGAGGTCTTAAGTATTTTTTAATTGAGGAAGTAATCATTTTAAATAAATTATTATATTATATTTTAAAATTTGTTTTTCAAAATTTCTCATCTTGAATTCCTTAGTAAGTCAAGCTTTATACACTATTTTCAATCACGATGATTCAAAATTATCATCGAGATAGTCTTATCAGCGTTTCTGATAACTTAATAGATAATATTAACTTTACCTTATACTATAACTCGCTGTAATTCTTTTCCTTGCATTAAAGATATACGATTAGAATATAACTAAGTACACTGTTTCACAAATTTATTTACTTTTTTGAGTATTTCTTTTAAAATGACTCTTCACCAAAAAATCTTTAAATACAGTGAGTATTCGCGTCATTGTTGATTCGATTCATTTCAAAATAAACGTCAAAAAGTGTAAATAAATTTATAAAACAGTGTACTAAGTACAATAATTATGAGTGAGGCTCATTTTAGAACATGTTTGAAAAAATTTAAACATGCTCTTAGTAGTCAGTCAAGCTAATAATGTCAAGTTAATTTGAGTGAAACTTATCTGATTGCTTCGTTGAAGAACAACAACAGGTAGTCTTCAAACCGTACAAATCGTGGGTACCCCGAAAGAATTAATAGTTGAATTGGTGGGCACAAACTGCTATCAATTTGAAAGGGTTGATTTATACCATTTACCATCTGCGCCCATGATGTTGGAAGGTGATACGGTTTTCTGTTCAGGCGAAACAATACCATGAGGAGGCTGTGATTATTTATGGCAAACACCCAATGGAACTGTGCTAAATATCCAGATTATTGATATGCCAAATAAGGGTACATACACCATCACAGTTACCGGTAAACTTGGATGTGCCATTCAAAAGATATAATGGTGGAATGAGAATGATGGTTCAATAAAAAGGGTTGAATGTTCCACGTGGAACATTTCCATTTTCTTTTCATCCCTAAAATCCCATCAACCATGATTTGAATCCTGCGAAATCAATTCCTATCTGTATGGCTTTCTTCTTCTTATCTGCGAGTATCGCCAATCGCTCAGGAATCTCTACCTTTTGTTCTATTGTT